>JAABUP010000066.1_pt1 | contig 226697 bp, 15 predicted proteins | sample 5559201 | NCBI WGS metagenome assembly JAABUP01 (sample SAMN10711887, study PRJNA513373) | rock metagenome | isolation source: Antarctica rocks | place: Antarctica
TCAACAAACAATCGACTCGAAACAATAAATCTCAGAGAATTATTCCTGATACATCACGTCGTTCCGTTCGTGACAAACCACGGATCGACTACAGCCAGACGAACAAGAGGGGTATGAAGTCTTCTAACAACCCTGATGGGTTCAGAGCCATGCTCACCCGCGTCGTCGCCGGTACCAAAGAGCGTCCCTGCCCAACGTCAATAGACGAGGCTCTCAGTGGACCTAATAAAGACAAATGGCTCGCTGCCGCCGAAGAAGAACTGGCCAATCACGACAAGCAGACAACATGGCAAGAACCATGTCGACCACCTCGCAAAGCACATGTCTTGCCAGGGAGGTGGGTCTTGTCCTATAAATATGGGCCAATGGGCGAAATCAGCCGATACAAAGCACGGTGGGTAGTTAAAGGCTTCCACCAAATTGAGGGGATTGATTTTAATGAGACATTCTCATCAACCCTGAAGGCATCGTCATGGCGACTCCTCCTGGCCCTGATAGCTAAATATGGGCTAGTCGTCGAGTGTTCAGACGTTGTCGCGGCCTTCTTGGAATCACTTGTTCAGGAAGAAATCTGGGTAGAGCAACCCCACCGCTTTACTAATAAACAACAAGGACACGCCTGCAGACTGAACAAAGCTCTGTATGGCCTCAAACAAGCGTCCCATGAATGGTACGAAACCCTTTATGAGGCACTCAAGTCTCTAGGTTTCAAGCGCCTCGAGCATGATCATTGCGTGTTTATTAACACCATCACAAAAGTTATCATTGCGGCTTACGTGGATGACTTACTATTCATAGCACGCAACCGGGACCTGATCACCCAGATAAAGAAGGAACTTGATAAGAGGTTCAACTTCAAACACATGGGAGACCTGAAAGACTATTTGGGAATGAATGTTGTCAGAAATCTAGACAACTGTTCCATTCAGGTCAACCAAACAAAATACATCAACCAATTGTTGAAACAGCTAGGCATGGAAAAATGTTCGCCAGCAAAATCGCCTATGGAACAAGCAAACATCGCTGTCGCCCCTGACGGCTATACAGCCTCCTCATCTGAAAGGGAGGCTTATCAGTCCCTCATGGGAGCACTCAATTGGCTGAGTGTCATGACCAGGCCAGACATTACATACGCTGTTAGCAACCTGAGTCGTTCACTCAACAACCCTACTCCGCAACATATGAATGCGGCGAAAAGGGTACTACGTTATCTGTCAGGAACAGTCGACGACGGTCTTATCTATCAACCAGGCAAAAATGATGGCCTGGAGGGTTTTACCGACGCGTCATACTGTGACGACTATGAGACGTCTCGTTCCACTGGGGCGTACGTCTACAAACTATTCAATGGCCCTGTCGCCTGGCAATCCAAATTGCAAAAGCTGGTAGCGACATCCACATGCGAGTCTGAATACATTGCTGCAGCAGAGGCATGTAAAGAAGCTCTGTATCTAGGCCCTATGCTCGAAGAGCTAGGGTATGATGAGGGAGCAGCACCAGTGCTCCTAAGCATCGACAACCAGGCAGCTATGAAATTGGCTACTAACCCGATCAATCATACTGCTACAAAACACATCCGAATGAGATATCATTTGGTACGTCAACTCGTTTCTGAAACTAAAGAAATCCGTCTCCAATGGGTTGACACCAGAGGCCAATGTGCCGATCCACTAACAAAACCCATCGGCCCTATCAACTTCGGCCTGGCTAGACAACAATTAGGACTAGCTCCGAGCGAAGTATGAGGCCATTCAGATATGGTGGTTGGCGACAGGGAGCCTACCTCGTTGCCACCGATATGAAAGGGAGTGTTGGAATTCAGACCGGGTCAACCTCGGTAGTCACTAATCAGGACTAGTCAGGGGGCCTTGGCAGACTAATAGAGATTTCTCGTGATGGTTATTCCATTCTACATAGCTACATCCATCCATTAGTTATTATAATACTATTACACTACACCTAAATCACGTGCAGATGACTCATTGACATCATACATTTTAACACCTGAGAGTACCCTGGAGCTAGGCCCGGGAGTCCGGAGTTTCGAAGGCTCCGGGCCGCTAGCCCCTTGGGGCTGGACCAGAAGTAAGTTTGGACCAGAAGGGGGTGAATTCTTCTAGCGGGATTACTTTAAGGGTCTGAAATTTACGTTGATTCTTGATTAAATCTACGAAGGTCCTTTTTATATTACACCTATTAAGAGAAATTATAAATAGTAAAGAAAACCCTTAGAGATATTTTATCAATTTAATTTACGACGTAATTAAAAACTACTACTATAGATATAGTATTAGCGTATACTACAGAAGGTTTCTATAGTTACCTTGTTATTCCTTAATAGAATCCTTAATAGAAAATTAACTATTCTACCTATAATTATTCTACCTATATTAATTAGTAGTAATACTAGAAGTATTTATCTTTAAGGTACTAAATAATTACTTAGAAGTACTAACTACTATTTATAGTATTAACGCTATCTTTATAATACTAATAATCCCCCTCTAAGTCCTCTAACCCCTCTAAGTCTTATACCTTTAGTAAGTACTTCTATAACTAAAAGTATCCCTTATACTTTATAATAAGGGCCTTATTCTATACTAATCTAAATATAAAGTAGTTTAAATTAGAAGCCTTTAGTAAATACCCTTATATTATAGCCCTCTAAGTTATATAACTTATTTATACTCCTTCTAGTCCCTTCTTAGGAATAAAGCTCCTTCCTATTTAAATTATCTAAATAGTTATATAAGTTATTTACCTACTTTACTTTTTTATTATAACTCCTATAATAATTATAATAGCTATTAATACTATTAACTTATAAAGTAGCTACTATTAAAGGCTCTAATAATATCCTATCTATTTTAAATATAGCTGCTTTAATCCTATTAGCTATCCCTATACCTTTAGATATTATTACTTAAGCCTACTTAATATCTAATTTCTTTAATATTAGGTATTAGTATAGCTAGATTATCTAGAAGGTAACTTATAGGGTTATCTATTTTATTACCTCTAAGTATAAAAGACCTTTACCTCTCCCTTATAAACCTACTCTATTACGCGGTACTTAATTAGAATCCTAAGACTTAGATTAAGCTAAATATACCTAGCTAAGTAACTAGGCTATTAACCTACCCCTCTTTAGGATATCTATAAAAGCCTTTATTATTACTACTACCTAGCTATATAAGTTTACTAGGTCCCTATTAATAGGTACTATATCTACTTTAACCTCTCCTAGATTTAGCCTATTAGGATAGTTAGGCCTATTAGAGTAGTTAGGCCTATTAGATTAGTCTAGCCTAGGCTCCTACTTACTAATAACTTAAGGTATATTAGTTAAAGGAGAGATACCTTATAATCATCCGTAGCCTTTTATAAATATAGCTACTCTATTTTTATAGGTATAAGCTAATTAAATAGCTGCTATTATTACTTAAGTAATAACCTTACTATAGAATTAGTAGTAAGCTAATAGTAATTAAGTAAATCCGGCTAATCCTAATTAAAGACCTTATTCTACTTAGTTTTATACTTAAGATATAAGCTACTTTAAACTAAAGCCTAATATACCTACTATTAAGGTTAAGGATAGGTATAATATCTATTATAATATCTATAACTTTACTACTAGGTTATAAGTAAAGGCTACTACTATAGATATAGCTATTTTATAATAAAATTTTAATACTTATCTACTTAGAGAAGCTAATAACTAGTTTACTAGTTAATTAATATATAACTCTAGATAAGGATTAAGATATAATCCTAATAATATTAATATCTAGTATAATATACTAGAGAAGAGATTTTAAGATTCTCTAGGTAAGTCTCTAGGTATACTTAAGTCTATTTATTATATTATTTAAGACGTTTATAATCGACGCGACCCTACTAAATATATAGCTAATATTATAATTAATAGTCCTAACGCTAGTATTATAATTACTAAACTATTATAGGTACTCCTAGCTTATAAATATATAGACGGCGAATTATATTATAACCTTAATAAGTCTAATACTATATTAACTATCTTAGGCTTAATTAAAGAATTATATCTATAAAAGGATATCTAATTTAATATTTATATAAATAGTACGTCCTTTATATTAAAGACCTTAATAGCTATAATAGGATAGTAGTTATAAGATAATAATAATAGGCTAATTAGCTAATCTAGTTAGTATTAATCCTAAGTAGTTAATTAGCTATAAAACTAATTAGTTAGTAATACTTACTCCTACTATTAGAATAATCTAGTCTATAATTCTAATTAGAATTAAAATCGTTAAGGCTAAGATACGCCTTAATTACTATAGCTACTATAGCTACTATAAGCCCTTTAAAGGCTTTAAATTATAGTAGGCCCCGTAAACGGGTTAGGTTTTTAACTATAGGAGTAGAATAGTACTTATAATAGCGGTAGACCTTAAAGGGCCTATTAGGCTATAGTAGAGGAGTCTATAAAAGACTTTAATAATAAATATAATTAATTAGCTAGTTAGTATAAGTATAACAATAAACCGTCTACTAAAGGCTTTTATAATAATAATTATAATAAGACTTAAGATATTAACTTCCTTATATAGCTAAGGGATACTAATTATTCTTATTCTAATTATAAAGCTATCTTTTTATCTTAGAATAAGCTATTTAATTACTTAAGACTATAATATTAGTTAAGGCTTTCTAAGCTAACTAAGCTAATATTATAGCTATTAAAGCCTTTACTAGATAACCCTTAGATTAATCTAAAGGAAGTTATAAATAAGGACCTTAATAATATCCCTTAGATTAACTTTATCTATATTAACTCTAATATAATTCCGGATTAGAGTAAGCTACTAGGCTACGGCTTTTATAGATAGAAATATATTATAGTTGAAGTATCCTAGTCTAAATTAGGCTAGGAGTAGACTAATATCTACCTTAATAATAGCTGTACTATTATACTTATTAACCGTACGTACCTTATAAAGTACCTCCCTAATATCTAACTTAAGAAGATACCTTTACTTATACTAGTTTATAGCGTAGGAAATAAGACTATTAAGACTTATAAGTATACTTCTATTAAAATATATATTTAAGGTAAGGTTAGAGACTCTCTAAGATAGGCATTAATAATTATAGAGGTTTATATTATAGATAACCTTAGAGCTAATATACTTATTAGTAATGATACCTTAGTTCCCTAGGGTATTATTATTAATTTTAGTAGGAAGGTAATTTTAATTAGATTATATAAAGGCTTAATAGCCCTAATTAAAGTTTATACTTAGGCGTTACTATATTTAAGGCGTATAATTAAGGCGAAATTAATAGTTATAATCCCTCTATACTTTATAATTAAAGTTCCGGTAATATATAAGGGTAATATACCTAATAATTATAACTATCTTTTTAAACTAGATTATTTATAAGATCTTAGTCCTAATAGAGGCGTATATATATATATTATTAATTCTAATATATTATTTATATAGGTCTATAACGCTTTACTAGTCGCTATATAACTACCTTATAAGACTTAGCTTGAATTAGTTACTAAATATAAATAGGATAGAGTATATCTAGTTACTCTAATAATTACTCTATAAGCTATTAGAAATACCTAGTTATAAAAGTTATAAGTCGTTAAAGGCCTTATAGTTATAATTATAGCTCTTATACTATATATTACAGCTAATATAGTTACCCTACCTTAGACTAATATAAATAAGGGCCTTAATTTATATAAAAGCCTACTATAGTTATCTATTAACCTAGTATTAGAGTACGTTATACTAAGTAGTATAACTATCTATAATACCCCTAAGGTAGCCTCTTAGATCGCTAGAGTTATTAATACGTTTCCTAAGATATAGATAGATTAAGGTACTATAGTTATAGTTCTTAAGGCTAAATAGATACTAATTATATTAAAGCCTAATATAGCCCTTAAGCTATTAAGGGTTTACCTAGTAAGTTATAGAGATAAGTAAATAATTAATAAGACTTTTAATAAGCTTTATTCCTAAGGGAAAATATAGTAGTTAAATTAACCTACCCTATTTAGTTATCTAGTCTTTATAATATAGCGAGAAGTTAGTAGTAAGAAGAAGGACTATATTATTATTAATATATAAGGCCTTAATATAATTATATAATTAGATAGTTACCCTATCCTACTATAAAGTAAAATTATATTAGTTATAATAGGATTACCTTTTATCTCTATTATAGATAGTGTAAGGTATTTCTATTAATTTAGTATTAGAAAAGCTAATTGCTATAAGCTTACTATTATCTCTTACTAAGGCTAAGAATAATATAATATTATACTAATAGGTTATAAGGGATTACCCCTATATATATAATAATAGATAGATAAAATACTTTAATTATATAAAAACTTCGCACGTACCTATATAAATAGACTAACCGCATCAGGTTAATACTTTGAACTTGAGTCGGGTTCCTAACTCGACTCTTAGCGAGTTAATACTAAATTCCTAGCCTAAGTATTTAGGTCGGTACTAATAGTTAGTACTAAGTATTTAAGTTAATACTAAGGGGTAGTACTAAGTATTAGTACTAAAGTATTAACCTGACTCGCTATGACTTTAGTTTTAGTTAGGGTATTTTACTAGACTATAATATTAAGAATACTTTCTAGTAATATAAAAAGGTAATATAATTATTTTATAGTCTATAATAGATAGCCTATCTATCTAGTTAGATATCTCTATAATCTTGTACTTATAATCCTTCTATTTATTACTACCCTCTTTACTATTATTATATTTACTATTGTTATCCTTATTATAACTACTAGTCTTACTAGTATCTTCTAGCTTATACTCCCTATCCTCTTCTTTATCCTCCTTAGTAGTATACTTAGTTTCTTTCCTATTAGTACTAACCTTAATTAAGATACCCTCCTTATCTTAATTCTATTATATAGGGTTAGGTATAACGCGTTAGTATGCTATTATATAAATATAGTATAAGTATTTATAGTATCTAGATCCTTAGTATCTTTTAACTCCTCTAGACCCTTATAATATATAATCCTTTACTTTATAATTTATAAGATTAGTAGATTAAACCTAGTAAATTTAAGCCTAATAGTATTTATATCTTCCTTAGAAGTATTCTAAAAGTTATATTAATTAGAAGATAGGATTAAAGATAGATTATATATTAACCTCTTTTATAGAACTATTTATACTATTTATATTCTCTATATAATTTACTAGTTTATCTAGCTTAGCTTATTCCTTAGTAGCCTCTTTATTATCTTTAAGGCGTAACTCTATCTTAAAATATTCTATTATATAATATTAGCTATTTAGGAAGTATTATATTACCTAATTATATTACTATAAATCCCTCTCTTATATCTTTCCTCTTTTATAATATCCTTAACTCTTATTACTAGCTTTATATAATCTTCCTTAGAAGCTAACTTCTATATATCTAATTCCTTTAACTTTTTAATCCTTTTTAATACTACTACGCGGTTGTTAGATACTTTTATATATAATAGCTTCTTATTATTATCCTAGTCTTTTACCTACCTCTACTCGCGATTAATTTAGGATTCTAGTTATAAAGACTTAATATTACTAAAGTATTATATTAGCTTATCTATTTAGTAATATATTTAGGTAATATAATTAGTAATAAATACTTATTATATATTAATAACCTATCTTACTATAATATCTTATATATATAGAGGTAGGAAGAGTTAGAAAGAAGATTTTAAGGATTAATTATACCTATAATTATACTATAATTACGCGGAATATTCTACTTAATATTACTTTACCTTATATTAAAACTTTTAAACCTTATATTCCTTCTTTTATCTATTATTCTATATCTTTAATAACTTTATTAATAGCTTATATTAAGTAGACTTATAATATCCTTTAGTAATATATTCCTTACTTTATATACTAATAGGTAGATAGTATAAATAGCTAATAAAATATTATAATTACTAGCTAAGAAAGTTAGAGGGATAAAGCCTATATAAGGTAGGAGGGGGAATATATTATTAAGAGGGAAGGGAAAGGTAATATAAAAGGGTAATATATTAAAGTGTAATTAGTTAATCCTTTATAGCTAGTAGTATTTATAAGATAAAAGTATAAGGTTAATATAGGTCTTAAAGCTTTAAAGGAGATAAAATAATACTAAAAGACTATTAATAACCTTATCTTAAAGCTACTATTTAGTTATATTATAAGAGAGGTAATAGTAGATATTATAGGAGTTAGCGTAGATTTATATTAAATCTAAAGTTTAGCTTTAGTAGTATTATAAGATGTTATAGAAGTATTTATAATATCCTATCTCTTAAGTAAGTATATTACTATTTTATATTACTATTTACTTACTAATATATCTTATAATATAGATTTTAATCTACTTTATATCTACGCTAAATATATTATTATAATAAAGAGGGATTTATAGCTTATAAGGGAATTAATAAAGAGCTTTAGTATTATACTATTTAGCGCTTAAGGGTAGTAATAGTTTTATAATATTAGGAGTAGAGGGTAGGTCTAGGATAGTATAGCGCTCCTAGTATTACGGCGCTCCTAGTATTATAGCGCTCCTAGTATTATAGCGCTCTTAGTAAGATAAAGAATTATATTACCTTCTTATATTACCTTTATATTTATATATAGAAATTAAACCTACTTTATAAAAATACTACTTAATTATTAACTAACTTTAAAATTATAACTACTAATCTATTTATCTTAAGATATCTACTAATTCTAACTTAAAAGGATCTTTACCTCTATTAATACTTTAATTAGTATCTTCTTCCCTTTAAAGAATATCCTAGGGCTTAGTAAGAGCTTCTTTAAGGTCTAAACCTATAATATAATTATAATACTTTAGAAGTATTACTTATTTTATAAACTCCGGTTCTAATTATACGCGATCCTATAAATATACTCTTTAAGTAAGATTAAAGACTCTCTTAATACTTATAAATAATATTAAATATAAAAGGATATCCTTAGCTATTTATATTAGATTTAGATAAGCTAAAATATTATCCTTCTAGTATTCCTATATAAGAATATCCTCTAATAGACTTTTAGAATAAAAGTATTAAATAGCTCTACTTTATAATAAAGACCTATAATTTAGATATTAAAGTAGACTTCTCTTTACTCTTATTAAAGGTTATTATTAGTTAGTATAAATTTAAATATATTACTATATTATATTACCTCGTTTATATTCTATATATCTTATATTTTAGTCCTTTTAATAACTAGTAATATCTTATAATACTTATAAAAGTAGTTAGTAAATTTATTCTTATACCTCTCTTTATAAGAGATTAAAGTATTATTATTATTTAACTCCTCTTATTTATCTTAAGTTTTATATAGACTTAGTTTTATAAAAGGGTCTAGAATATTAGTAAGGTTATATATTAATCTACCTTTACCTTCTATTCTAGAATAATACTTGTAAGTTTTACTAAGGCTACTTTATAAGTATAAATAATACTTACTTTATTAATAATCCTATTATTATATATTATTATTTTAGTATTATTAAAATATTTAAAAAGAGTATTATATAATTAGAATCCTAAATATATATCTATATTTATTATCTAAGAAACTATTAAGGTAGGTTAATAGATAGGATTTAATATATTATTAAATAGTAATATAATTAACTATTTATATTTATTAAGGCTAATTATACTAATTCTTAAATTAGTTATATCTTTATCTACCTAAGTATTAATAAAGTTATATAGCTAATATATATAATAAAGTATTAAGTACGTAGAATTCTAATAAATATAGATATCTTATATAAGTTTTTAAGGTCTTCTACTAGAGTTTTCTTATAGCTATAAAAAATAAAGCTTTTATTAAGGAGATAAGTTAATTACTATTATAAGAGCGCGGATCTACTTAAAATATTAGTAAGTATATTACCTATTTATATTACCCTTATAATACTATATTATCTTAATAATAGTTAATAGACTTATACTTACTTAGATATCTTTAACTTAAGTATCCTCTAGTAATACTATAATATTATCTAAAGCTTCTAAGTCTAGGGCTTTAATAAAGTCTTATATTATAAGGTTAAAGATATAAGTTATATAGGGAATAAAGTTTTATAATTTATCCTATTAAATATCTTACTAAGCTAGAGATTTCTCTAGTTTATCTTTTAAGGCTCTATTATTACTAGTATTATTAGTAATAACTTTAAAAAGCTTATCTTTAATTCTATAAAGGGTTAATATCTTTATTATTTCTACTATAGGTAAATACCTAGAATACTAGATATTAAGTAGTGTAAAAGTAATAAGATATTCCTAATATTAAAAATTAGTATTAACCTAGTAAACTAGTACTCTAAGATAAGTAACCTTTTAAGGGCTAGACTAGGTATCTAATATAAGAGAAATATATTAAGGATATTCTAGATCTACTTTAATTTTTATATATATTCCTATAAGGACTAGTTAGGAATATAGTACTACTATCGACGTGGCGTCTATAGTACGTAGTAGTACTACGCTACCCCTTTACCTATAGTATATAGAGGAGGGAATTCCCCCTAAAGAAAAGGGTAGTGATTAGTCTTACTATTAATAAGAATAGAGAGTTCTATATATATAAGTAGACGTACTATTTATAGTACTTAATAGCTATATTATTACGTAGTACCCTTATATTCTAATTACTCTACCCTATTTAGGGGTAGTAGCCCGACTATTAGTAAGATAAGCGGAGAAGGGTTATTATAGGCGTAAGGTAAAAAGGTTAGTAAACTAGTATAGATAACCCGCCTAAATATAAGGGACTAAGCTTATAAAGAAAGTGAGTCTTAAGAATTAGTTAATAAATTAATAATAGATATATTATAATTATAACTAACTAGGGGTAGCTACTAGGCGTATAAACCTAGTCCCCGCTACCTAAAACCTAAGAAGTACTATTATAAAGGATATAAGAACTTAAAGAAGAAGTCTTTAAGAGGTAGTAGATATAAGATCTATAATAATATTTATAAGAGTTAAAGCGGGAAATATATATTAATAATACTACTTAAGTAGGTTATTACTATTACCTATTATTAATAAAAGAATTAGAACTAAAGCGTCCTTAATATAGAACCTATATTCTTAGGCCGTAAGACCTACGTATATATAATAGGAAGTTAGTATAAAAATATTAAGAATAGTTTAATAATATAGTTAATATAATTAAAATAAGTATAGCCTATTTTCTTAATAACTCTATAAAAATCTAATACGCGTTATAGTATATAGCCCTAGACTCTAAGGCCACGTAGTATAAGTATATAAAGGATATACTAAAGGATAAATAGTCCTAGGAATACTTTAATAGTTTCTTAATAGATTAAATAGAAGATCCTTAAAATTAATATCTAATAATTAGTAAGCGCTACTTAGAAGCTAAGTAAAAGGAATATTAAAAGATTATAGACTTTATAAATTACCTTACTAGGTTAGAAAGATAACTTAAGCCGTTAATAAAATATATACTCCGTAATAACCTTCTAAATAAGTTATATAAAGATCTTTATAATTAACTTATAATATAACCTAATATCTTAAAGATAAGGGATACTCTTATTATATTAGTAACCTAACTAGAGCCTTATATAATACTATTTATATATAAAGATTAAAGGGATAATACCCCTACTAGGGGTTAATATCCTTAAAGAGGAAGAGGAAATTTCTAAGGGTAAAGAGATAATAGCTTATATATAAAGTAAAAAGGGTAGGGCGCTATTAGGGTATTATTATACCTTCCTTAAAGGCCTAAGCCTAACCTTTCTACTATTAAGTATTATAATTATTAAAAGAAGGGATATATAGCTAAGGATTATTAAAGTATAAAATTAATAGTTATAAGTACTATAACTAATAAGCTTATAGCTAATAAGATATCTAGTAATAAGCTAGCTAAGAAAAGCTTATATTTAAAAAACCCCTAAGTACTATAATTATATCTACTATTATAGTATAAGAGAAGAAGCGGATATAGCGACTTATTATTATAATATAAGTAGAGCTTAAGAGTTTATAGAGAGAATCTATTATACTAATTAACTTTAGAGTAGATACTAATTATATTAACACACGCTTAGTAAAGGAGTAGAATTAAGAAATAGACCCTAGCTCTAGTAATACCCTATATAATAGAGTTAGAAACCTAATATTATTACTAGGTTCTTATATAAGAAAAATTAAACTTATTAATTTTAATAGTATTATATAATATTATAAGGGCGCCTTTTATATAGTAGTAAACCTTAACTATAACTTCTACCGTAAGTATCTATAATTAGAGGAATAAAATCCCTAAATAGATTAGCTTATATAAAACCAGTAATTCCCTATTAAAGAAAGTAATATTAAGGAGTACTTTAATACTACTAAAGCCCTAGATAAGTAGCTTAATAGTATTATATTTATTATAACGTGCTTAGGAGTAGGTAATAAAAGCCTACTACCTAAAGTTAAGCTCCCTCTAGAATTTTAGGAATTCTAAGATATCTTCTTAACTAAGAATACTAGGGCGCTACTAGCCTATATATATTATAATTACGCGATTAATATAAAAGAGAATAAAGAATCCCCCTTTAACCTACTTTATAACCTATTAAAGAAAGAGTTATATATATTAAGGGAGTACTTTAAGTAGGCTTTAGAAAAGGGGTAGATTTATTATTTTATAAGTCTAGTAGGTATACTAATTCTTTTTATACTAAAAAAGAATAGAATATTATATTTATATATTAATTATAAGGCGCTTAATAAGATTATAATTAAGAATTACTACCTACTTCTATTAATTAATAAAATATTAATAAGATTAGTTAGTATTAAGTACTTAACTAAGTTAGATCTTAAGGATATATATTATTACTTATAAATAAGAAAGGGTAATAAATAGAAGACTACGTTTTATATAAGGTATAGCTATTTTAAATATATAATTATACCTTTTAAACTTACTAATATACCTACCTTATTCTAAGTATATATTAATAAAGCCCTAGTAGGACTACTTAATATTATATATATTATTTGTCTAGATAATATTCTTATCTACTCCTAGGATAAAAAGTCTTATATTAGAGTTATAAAGGTAGTATTATAATATCTTTATAAATTTAAACTTTATATTAGCCTAAAGAAATATAAATTTATAATAATAGAAGTAGAATTCCTTAGCTTTATTATTAGCCGCGACGGCGTATATATAAATCTATATAAAGTAGATATTATAGTAGAATAGCTAGAACCTAGGAGTATTAAGGATATTTAGATCTTTTTAGGGTTTACTAATTTCTACTATTATTTTATTAAATACTATTCCTTTATAACCGCGGTATTAATAGACTATCTAAAAAATAATAGACTATATATTAAAAATAGAAAGTTAATATTAAGTAATATTATAAGAGTAGCGTTTAAGTAGTTAAAGTAACTCTTTTAAAAGGCGTTATTACTTATATATTTTAACCTTATAAGAGAAATCTAATTAGAGACTAATACTTTAATTCTAGCTATTATAACTATTTTATTATAAAAGTTCCTAATTAGTATTAAAGGGGTAGAAGTAGAATAGTATCTTATTACCTTCTACTCTTATAAGTTATATTTAGTAGAAACTAGATATAAGACCTATAACTAGGAACTACTTATAATAGTTAAGGCGTTCTAGCTATAAAGGTACTTCTTAGAAGGAAGCTTATACCTAATTATAGTAATTACTAATTATAATAATTTAAGGCATTTCTAGATAATATTATTATTAATAAAGAGATAGGTATATTAGGTAATAAAGCTTATAATATATAACTTTAAGATTTACCATTATACGGGTACTAAGAACCTAGCTAACGCCCTATTAAAGTAACTAGACTATATACTAGTAATTAATAAAAAAGATACTTATCTACTAATTTTATAAAATAAGTTAAAGAATATTAAGTATATTCCTTTTAATAAGTATTATATATATAATATTTATAAAGGTTTATAAGATAATAAGGCCCGTAGTTAAACCTACCTTAATAACTCCCTTTTTAAATGGCGGTAATAACGGGTGAACAAGCGTACGCGTAAAGACTGCAGGTAACGTACTAGGCGTTACATGCGAACTCACGGGAAGGAGACGAGAGGGGGGAAGGGGACGGAGGAGGTGGTAGAAGTGGTAGTAGGAGGGAAGTAAGAGGGGAGGCTCTTAGGGTCCGTAATAATAGGACCCTTAACACTACTAAAGTCCCCGGAAATTAGGGAGAAAGAGTAAGGGAGATAAGGCTAGGAAGGTCAAGATATTATAAAGTCTATTATAAAAGTAAGGGATATAATCTAGGCGATCTAGAGTCTTTAGTTTAAGGAGATAATAGAGGTAATATAAGGCGTTACTTAGGTCGCCCTTTATATTATAATAGGAGGCTTTAAGGCTATAAAGGCACGTATTACTAAGCTAGAAACGCGTCTAGAAAGAACGGGGAGGGATAGAAACGCGTTAGTAGGGTATAATAGGGGGTTATAGGCCTAGGTAGCTGGGGCTAATATAGGGACTAGGTCCTAGTAAAGCCTAGGCCTAAGGATAGGACCGGGCCTAGGGGGGACGCGAGGTAGCCAGCTACTTAAGTAATTAGATATTTAGAGGATAAGGGAAGTAGTAGTATAATTCAGAGATAAAGAAGGCTATAAGAAAGCGAGTTAGATAGAAAAGGAGGAGCTTATTAAAAGCTTTGTTAACCTAGTAAATATAGTTATAAAGAATATTATTAGTACTTATACTAGGGGTATAATAGATATAGTACTATAAACGGCGATAGTTAAAGGGCGTAAGGCCCTTAAGAGAATATAGGAGTAGGCGAGCGTAGCCTACCCCTTAATAAAGGTAGTAAGGAAGACCTTTTATATAACGGTTAAAGGGGCGTATATAAACCTCCTTAATAAAAAGGAAATGGAGAAGGGGCTAGCGAGAATTAGGGAGGATAATATTATTACCTACTTAAATACTAACTTTACTAGTTTTAGGTAGGTAAAATATATAGCGAGACTAAGGTAGGATAGGAGTAAGAAGACCTACTTAACCCTAATCATCGGGGTAGTAATACCGGAGGTAGTAAACCGCCTGGTTTAAGGAGGGATAGCTCTTAGTAGTAGTCTCTTAGTTTATAAGAGATAGGAGTAAGGAGTAGAGATAAGATAATACTTTAACTACTATAGATATAGATACTTTACGCGAGAGTATTAAAGGGAGAAGAGGTATAGCTATTATATAGATAACTATAGCTTAGCGGACTATATTATAGGTAAAGGAGTAATAATATATACTACTTATAAAGGAGGTTATAAGACCTAGAGTAAGGACTACCTAGTTAGGTAAAGGGAGTACTAGAGAGTAGTATAAAGATGCTAGACTAGGCCGGCGTTTTATAATACGCAGGGCTTATAAGGAACTAATACCTATAGCGAAGAGGAGATAGATATAGATGGTTTTAAGGTAGTCTAGGGTATATTAAGGAAGAGGAAGTCACCGGTATAAGTAGAAAGGGAACTACTAGACCTAGCCCCTCCTTAATAAAGAGGGCGGCTAATTATAATAGTCTAAATAGCCCGTAAGGAGGTAGGATAACAGGTCCTCCCGCTACCCTAGGGGGTACCTAGGGTCGAGGTTACTCTTAGGGGCGCTTAGGCTATAAATAACTAAATAGTAGTAGACTCTAGCCTTATACCAATTATATAGTAGGATAACTACTTAAGATCCTATAATATAATATATAAAAAGAAAAGGACAGCGTATAAATACTACTCCTAGAAGATACTAAAGTCTAGTAAATAGATATCTTAGTAATATAAGAGTTATAAATTAACCTAAGGACTAAGTTAATATATAATCTATCTTATAATAGGTTCTATCTAGTTTATAAAGCTAAGGAAGATACTTAGGTATACTTTTATATTAATAAAAGGGTTAATATAAAGAGCTAGGAGGCGGACTTCTTAAGTAGTAACTACTACTCACTAAAAGTTAGCCTTAGGGGAGGGTAATAAGGAATTTAAGTAGATAATATCTAGATATATAATATTTATAACCCCTCTCTAACGACGTATAAGTTAAAGGATAGCCTAATAATAATCCCTCTAATAATAGAGGCCTTAAAGAGGCTAGGGGAATATATTCTCCTTAGGGACTTTAATCTCTACTATCCCTAGTAGAATAATAAAGGGAGAAGTATATACTATATTATAATAGATATATTACTAGGTAAAACAAGTAAATATAATATAGAAGTTACCCTACCGGAGGGTACGGTAATATAATAGGGGAGAGGTCTAAAGTCGGTAATCGACCTAGTCTTTATTATTAAGGGTACTATTAATATACTCTAAAACTGCGGCCTAAGGGCAGACCTCTAGTATAGATCTAACTACCTCCCGGTATATATAGAATTTAAATAGAGCTAGGAGAGCTAAACCCTAGTCTAGAGGAGGGTATAAAAGATATTTAAAAATAAGGGGGTTATTATAAATATAAGTAATAGGGCCTAGTAGCTTAGACTTTCTCTAGGGCTCCCCTAGATTAGATCCGCCGGTAAGGCGGATAAGTACCTAGGGTAGATACTAGATAGGTTCTAGGCTATTATATAGGAATATATTCTGTAGGTAAAGCCGTCTAGTAAGGTAAGGTCCTTTTAGAACTTAGCTTATAAGGATATAATATAAAGGGCTAAATGGAAACTAAAGGCCTACTACTAGTGCCGTGATACTAAGATAAGGGAGACTCTAAGAGAAGCGGAAAGGGTAAAGGTAGCCACGATTTAAAGAGAGAAAACCCTCTACTTCTAGGGGGCTATATACTAGGCCTTAGAAGACCCTTAGGGGGTATAAGTACTAGTCTAGTAGGGGAAGACCAAGAGTATATCACTAAGAGCCCTGTCTAAGTTCCCCTCCCTAAGTAGATAAGACGGGATACTAGCGGCTACCTTCAAGGAGAAGGTAGAGCGCCTTTAGGAAACCTATTTCCTAGCCCCTTTAGGGGCAGATTTAGAAGATATTACCGAGGTAGAATACCTAAGCCTAATACTAGGGGAAGGGGATCTAATAGAGGCGGAAGTCTATAACTCTATAAAGAGACTATTATAGGATAAGGCTCCTAGGATAAATAGGATTTTAAATAGGTTCTTATAAGCCGTATATAATAAACTAGAGCAGGAGATCTACTATCTCTTCTAGGGGTACTTTAAGATTAGATACTACCCCTAGAAATTTAAGGAGGCTAATATAATAATCTTAAAGAAACTATAAAAGGAGAATTATACTAACCCTAAGTCTTATAAGCCGATCACCCTCTTAGATACCTTAGGAAAGATATTTAAGATGGTAATAGCGGCTAGGCTTAGAGATTACGCGGAAGTTAATAACCTCCTTCTAGAGGAATAGATAGGAGTAAGGTAAGGGAGATTAATAGAAATTATACTAGAAATAATTATTAACGCAGTCTATATAATATAGGGAATAGGGAAGAGGAATATAATAAGCCTCCTCTCCTTAGATATTACCGGAGCCTTTAATTACGTCTCCTACTCCAGGCTACTTTATATAATAAAGATAAAGAGGGTCTTAGAAAGGATAGTATACTAGATAATAAGCTTCCTTATAAAGAAGGCGACTTTAATTACCCTTAGTAGGAGGACGAGTTAGATAGAATTAGTAGAGACAGGGATCCCCTAGGGTTTACCTATCTCTCTAATATTATTCCTATTTTTTAATACTCCCCTAATTAAAGAGTATAAAAAGCTAAAGCTATTAATTTAAGTCGGCGGATTTATAGATAATATCTATCTACTAGCTTATAATAGGAGTATTAAATAGAATTATAAGGTTCTAGAAAAAGCTTATAAAGTATACCTATAGCAGGTGAAGACTTATAAAGCCTTATTTATATTAAAGAAGTACGAGCTTATTTATATAACTTATAAAATAAAGGGTATAAAGATAGATATAATAGTTAAGCTTAAGGGAATTAAAATTAAATTAAAGATATTAATTAGGGTCCTAGGACTTATACTTAATAGTAAGCTGAATTAGAATATATACCTAAGGAAGGTACAAGCTAAGATAGATAATTAGATTCAGGCGCTCTACTACGTCGCCGGCTTTATATAAGGCGTGATTCTACTAGTTAATAGGCTTATATACGCGGTAGTAGTAAGGCTTATAATAATATTCACGGCGCTAATATAGTATAGCTTAAAGAATACCCCTAGGGTAGTAGGGAAGTATATAAAGACCTTAATAATAATCTAGAATAAAGGACTACGTAAAGTACTAGGGGCGTATAAGGCCACCCTAATTCCGGTCCTTAAGGTAGAGGCGGGAATCCTATTAGTAAGAGACTTCTTAGATAAGGCCCTATTATAGAGTAAGATCCTTTAAAGGATATATAAGACGGTCCTAAAAGGGAATATAAAGATTAAGTCTCGGTTTCAACTAAGAAGGGGTAGGAGGCTACGCCCCCCGCTACCCCTGTTAGCTAAGAAGGAGTCTTAGGTAAAGTAGTCACTAAACGGGGTACTTAATAGCCCAACGTTATAAAAAAGGATACTAACCTAGTAGGAAGGCCGGTAGTAGGGCCGGTAGCGCCACTACTAGCGGGGATTAGAGGGCTAAAACACGAGCCTAGTATAGAAGGGTGACCTAGTAGGGGGGAGATAGGACCTTTATAAGGGCCTAAAGAAGCCGGAGAGCTTTATAACAGTCCACTTATATATAGATAAGATTAGGTTTAACTACTTCTTATTTATTAGGAAGGTACCTGGGACCCTAAGTCCTAGCTACCTATATAAGGTGGCGAGGTAGACCGGTAAATATATCCTACTATTCTATCCTAACTATTATACTAGTAGGAGTTAGATATTACTAGAGGCTAGGTCGGAAGATTATAGTATTATTCTCTTATTACTAATAGGGATAAAGGCGGTAGCGAGGTGGTTAACTAGGTCAGGCGCCCTCTACTAGTTTATACTAGTAAAAGAGATATTAGTGAGAATTAATAGAGAGGAAGGGCTCCGCTCTAATTAAAGAGAAGAGAATATAGTCGATAAAACCTTAGTATTATAAATAGTAGACCCGACCCCTTGATATACCGCCCCGATAGTAGGCCTATTAGGGGGGGGAGGGAAGGAGCCGAATAATAGTATGGCCTGCGGATGGTAGGTGGAGTTTTTATCCCCTAGCTAGGTTTCTCCCCGAATGACAGGTGCGCTAGGCGTACCCCCCGAAAAGTCTACCCTTATTAGCTTTAGCTAGTATAGGAGTATAATCAATTAATTAATTAATTAAGGCCCGTAGTTATAAATAATATAAAAGGTTAGAGATAGGGCTTAAAAAGCCTTATACTCTAAAAATAGGGGAGAGTAACGCGCTTTTAAGGATATAGAGTAGCGTAGGTAATAGCTTAAACCCTATTATAAGATAGTTTAATATTAATTAAATAGTACCTAGAAGGTATATTATAACTATATTAATAATAGAGCGCGTATAAAATAAATATAATAACTTAATATTAGAGATACTTTAATATCTCTAAGAGGGAGATAAGGATATTTATAATAAGAAATAATTATTAAAGTCTTAGGGTTATATAAAGGCCGCTAATATATCTCTATTAATAGATAAGATAGGGGTCCTTTATAAGGGTAGCGTAGTTTTTATACCTAGTAATAAAGTAATTAGATAAGAAATCTTAAAGCTTTATTATAATAACCCTTATATTAGCTACTACTTATAAAAGCGTACGTAGGAGCTTATTAAGCGGAAGTTCTATTAGAAATTAATAGGATAAGATATTTATAATTATATATAAGAATACTTAACCTACTAATTAATAAAGCCACGTAGATATACTATTTATAGTATACTATTACTATTACTAATACCTATAAGACCTTTTTAAGAAATTATAATAGATTTTATTATAAATCTCCCTCTAAGTAAATAAAAGGGTAGTATTTATAATATAATCTTAATAGTTATAAACTATTATACTAAGGTAGCTAGGTACTTACCTACTATAAAGATAGTTAATACTATTAGTATTATTAACCTATTATACTATAAAATCTTTTTAAGGTTTAGTTAGCTAGAAGATATTATTAGTAATTAAGGGATAGTATTTATAAGTAGCTTCTAGGTAGTTATATATTATTATACTAATATAAAAAGAAAGCTTAGTACTACTTTCTACCCTTAAATAGATAGTTAAATAGAGAGATAGAATAGTACGCTTAAGTAGTATCTATACTACTATTCCACCTAGGGATAAGATAACTAGGTAGAGTTACTTTATCTAGTAGAGTTTATATATAATTATATAAAGTATACTAGTACTAGGTTACCTCTATATAAGGCGCTTTATAACTACTTATCTAAGCTAGATATAGAGCTTTTAGAGCTACTATTAGGAGAAGTCCTATTAGTATAAGAAAGGGTTAAATTACTTTAAAAATAAAGGGAAGGTTTAGAGTAGTACCTATATTAAGTATAAGCTATATAAGCGGAGTATATAAATAAATAATAAAGGTAAAGATAATATAATATAAGTAATTATATCTTATTAAATATAAAGTATATTAGATTAATATAAGTAACTAAAAAACTATTATAATATTATTTAAGGCCTTTTAAGGTCTTTAATTATATTAGTAGTTAGGTATATAAGTTATAACTACCTAATACCTTTTATATATATAATATCTTTCACGTCTTACTTATAAAGTTATATTAAGATAATAATAAGATTATTATAAAAGCTATATAAGTAGAGCTTATAAATAATAAAGATAAATAGGAAGTTAAAGCTATTCTTAATTATAAAATCTCTTATAATAAACCTTAGTATTTAGTAAAGTAGAAGGGTTAATCTTATAATTATAATTAATAGCTACGTAAGTAGGACTTAATTAATATACTAAATATATTAGAAAGATTTAAGTAGGATTACCCTAAGGTATAAAGTTTATATTATATAAGAGGGGAAATAATTTCTATTATTATAAATAAAAAAGAAAAGATACTTAATATAACTAAACTACTAAGGGCGTTATAAGAAAGGGCTACTATATTATACTAGTAGTAGTACTAGACCTATTACTATTATTACTACTAGTAATAAAAGTATCCTCCTTATTATCCTCTTCTTTATCCTTTATAATAGGAGGGAGGTACTCTTATAATATATTAGTAAGGCTTTAAAATTACTTTAAAAGGGGAGATAGAGTAGTATATATATACTAATAAAGAATATTAAGAATACCCTCTAAGGTATTTATAATATAGATAGTAATAGCTAGGTTAACCCTTATAAGAGTTATAATAGTAGCGGGGGTAGAGGAGGTATAGTAAAGATAGTAATAATATTATTAAATAGGCCTATTAAAGGGTTACTAGAATCTAGTAAGCTAAGGGAGGTTAGAGCTAGTATCTAAAGTAGTTATAATATCTAAGGACTAAAGAAGGCGCGTATAAGCGTAGTAAGTATAAGTAGAGATCTCCTATTAATATTTAGTATTAAGATCTTTATAATACTTATACCTTATTAAATTAGAGGAGGCGCGCGCGTAGGTTATTTTACTAAAAAAGTAAGTAAAGCTTTAATTAAAAATATTAGACTTATAACTCTTTAGATTAAAATATAGTATAATTAAGGTATATTATATAGGATAATATAAGAATAGGCTAGGAGTAGCTTAGTAAGGGAGGTTATATACTATTATAAGTAGAGGGGGTAGTAGTAGTCTTCTTTTAATTAGTAGTAAGGGTAAGTTTATTATTAAGGATTACTTATAAAATAACCGCCGGAAGTATAAGGAGATATAATATAATATAATAGGGGTAAGAATATAAATAAGATTTAAAAAGGACTTAATATAATTAATAAAAAATAAAGATATTATAATTAGAAGAATAATATTAAAGTTATATAAAGAAGGTATACTTTAAGTATTTAATAAACCCTTAATAGCGATAACTTCCTATTTACTTTAAAATACTAAGACTTCTAACTACTTCTATAATAAATTAATAAAGAATAATAGGAAGTATAATAGGAATATATTATAATATAAGGATTATATATAGGAGTATTATCCGCGATTATTATAGTTTAATAAAACTATATATTAATAAAGCTTAGCTTAGAGGGCCTTATAAGTAGTTATATTATTACGCTCTTATTAGAGTAATATTCTATTACTAAGGGAGTATCTTCTATAAATTATAACCTTTTATACTCTTAAAGCCTAAGAGCCTAGATAGGGAGATAATTATAAGGATTAATTAGGAATATAGTACTACTATTAACGTAGTATCTATAATATATAGTAGTACTACGCTACCCCTTTACCTATAATATATAGAGGAGGGAATTTCCCTTAAAGAAAAGGGTAGTAATTAGTCTTACTATTAATAAGAATAGAGAGTTCTATATATATAAGTAGACGTACCGTTTATAGTACTTAATAGCCACGTTATTACGTAGTACCCTTATAATTCCTTTAAAATCTAAAAAGATTGTACTTTATAATTTAGTATAATAGATTAGGGTTAAATCTAGATAAGCTATTAATAGTAATAACTAAAACTCTAGTTAGTTAATAGTCTAGAAAGACTAGTTTAAGGTAAGAAAGTATTTATATAGCTATTTATTCTACTTCTCTTAATAAAAGTTAGTAGAAAACCTAGTATTACTTTTCTTTTAAAGTTATCCCTAAATAATTAATTTTATATTACTAATTTATATTACTATAAATAATATACCTAACTTAAAGAAAGTTCTATTTATAATAATAAGTTAAGCTATTTATAAAGAAAGTATTTATTTATTTTAAGATATTTCCTTATATTAGATATACTTAAATTACTAGTAGCTATTAGGTAGTCTAGAATTCTATTATACTTCTTATAGGTAATCTTTAGTAATCCCTTAACTATTAAAGTAATTTAAATAAAGTTATTCTAAATATTAGCCTATTTACCTAATATAGTCTTTTTAATCTAGAGCGGATCTTTAATTTTAGTACTAGACTTTATTGTAATACTTTAACTAATAGTAGTTTACTACTACTATACTTTAAACTAGACTTTAGTATACTAACTCTATTTAATAAATTTACTATTCTTTACTAGAATTAAGTCTAGGAAATCTTCCTTAATAGCTTTAATAGTATTCTAGAGAAGTACTTTCTTTTCTTATATTAGTAATTCAGGGATAGAAGCCCTAATGGCTAGGGGTAGCTAGGGGCGCCCTGAACTATCAAGTATAAGTGCTAGCTCTTAGGCGCTAGGGGCTGAAATCCGTAATACTATATTATAGTATATAGATATAGTAGAATTAGTAACTTTTATTATTATATACGCGTATATAGTTATCTTTATAAATCTCTATTATATTATTATCTATATTTATTTTATATAGTACCTTTTTACTACTAACCCTAATATTATTAAGTTAAAATATAATAGTAATATTACTCTTATAATAATAAGTATAGTAGTTTATATATATAGTATTATTTCTAACTACTTCTTAGTAAATAAATAGATTAATAAATTATTTATATAATTATAGAGACTTATAATCTTAATTATTACTTAGTCTTAACTTAACCTCTCTATTTAACCGCGCGTATTTTAGGAACTTTTAATACCTTATACTATTATTTATAATAGTTTCTAGTAGCCTAGTTTAATAATACTATATAATAGTACTATTCTTCTTTATCCCTAGCTTTTTTATTTAAGCCGTATATATAAGGCCTAGCTTTATCTTTTATTACTTTACTACTCCTTTAACTTTAGTAAGGTACTTATTACCTACTACCTTAGGCTCTATATTAATACTAGTAGGATCCTAGGTAGCCTATTTATTAACTAACGGTTAGTATATAATTAATATATAACCCTAGGAAAGATAAATATCCTTAATAATTATTATATCTTTTTACTTTATAATTATAATTATTTATAAAGACTAGGTATAATTAGAAATTATTAATATACCTAGCTATTATAATCTAATTAAGGTTATACTTTATTATAAATAGCCTCCTCTTAGCCCTACTTCTACCTCTATTCCTATTCCTCTTTATCTACCTACTTCTCTATTAGCTAAGGTAGGAGAGAAGTTAAGCTTAAAGAGGGAAAGGTAGCCTAATACTAAGTTAACTTAGGCTAACCTAGGCTAACTTAGGCCTAAATATTACTAACTTATATTTTATTAGTATTATTTAATATTTCTCCTATTCCCTAATATTAGTTATAATACTCTTATTAGTATATTATATATTAGAGTACTATTTAATAGAGCCTACTATTTAATATTAGCCTATATTTAAATTTAATAATATATTAACTTTCCTTTTAAGTTAACTCTAATCTATTAATTAAAAGCCCCTTTTTATTTCTATTAATAAAAGTATTATTTAAACTATAATATTATCCTTAGGTTAGATTATTAGAGTCCGGCTTATAATCTAGGTTATTAAGGTTATTAAGTAAGTCTTTAAATATAAAGCTTATAATTTCCTTATTATTATAGTCTTCTTTTATACTTAAAATTTAGATAATAATAGCGCGTAATATAATCTTAATTACCTCTTATCTATCTACCCTTTAATAGTACTATATCTCTTTAATTTATTTAAAGGGTTCTAAAGATCTTATTAATATAGCTTTTAGGATTTAAATTTAAAGGCTTATACTCTTAATAATTTAACCCTTAAACTTTACTATCTATTATAAATTATATTAATATTCCTTAATTATATACTAGATTATTATTAATACTAGAATTATTAATTCTAATATTAAGGGATTAAATATATACTTTATTAGTTTATTATTTCCTAGGTTTTTATAATTATTAAGGAAAAATAGGGAAGTAATTATCTTAGTAACTATATTACTTAGGAAAGCCTTTAGTAGCTTTAGCTAAAACTAGGTTAATAAAAGTCCTAGATTTAATTTAAGAACCTATATTATAGATATTAATACTTAGAAAAGCCTTTCTCTTTAAGAGTATCTTTATATACTTATTATAACTACTAGTAAAGGTATAATAGCTTTATATAATATCTTAAGCCTTCTCTATTATATAGCCGCGGATTTTACTAATTTTATTATAAATCTAGTTTAGGGTAAGTAAGTTAACTTAAATTTAGTATAGTAGATACTAACTTTCCTTACCTCTTATAATACTAGTATTTTATAAATATTATAGTTATACTACCCTTCTACCTTTCTAAGATAATTTATAATCCTTATCTAAATCTTCTTAATTAGTATACTTAGTTATACCTTCTATTATATATTAGCTTATAGCTTATACCCTTTTGTTACGACCCGTCGTCTTCTAACTAGAAGGCTCCGGAGTCTGGGTAGATCTCGTAGAGGGGAGTGTTAAGGACTAGGGTAAACAGGCTTCGTACTAAACTGGTCTAATACAGGTGGAGTATTATATTCAGTGTCTAGGAGATATCTAGGTTAATAACATGAGTTGAGCACGAAGCTCCTATCTAAGGGAAAGATCACGCTTTCTATATAGATATAGGAAAGTCTATACTCGCGATGGTCGCCAGTAATCGACTTATATCGACTAGAGCGACCAGGTCGAGCGATCGCTCGACCCGCCATGCCAAGGCATGTTCGACTTTGGTGAGCGCCTATAGCGTCTGCCAAGGCTCCACTACCAAGGTTGTAATATTACCCCTCATCCCCCAAACCTTTATCTCAAAGGTTAGATGAATATTTATGTCGTCTCGTCTATAGTAACGCCGTACTAAGCTATCGGATCGAGTGGCTTATAGGGGAGTGATCGTAATAGTGTCGTGTCTGCGATGCGCAAGATCTCAAAAGGAGTATCGGGTGTCTTCCCTTTCCCGAAGGTGCGCGGAATATATTCGGCTCGGAAAATAATACGAACCGGCTATACCTGTTATCCACTTCTCTAGTATTAATAAAGCTATAAAGAAGCTCGAACGCGAAGAGATAGAGACAGAGGTAGCGTAGGAGGCTGCCAACGAAATCGCTTATTAAAAATAGACGAAGCTGAAACGTCTTCGTTAATAGAAGCGTTTCCTAAAAGAGCGGGAACAGCGGATATTTAATAAAGGTCTTAACGATATTAAGGAGTTAGAACGTTTAGAAGAACTCGAGAAGGCCGGTGAAGTTGAACGGGTACTCGCAGAGTGTCCTACCTTTTTAGAGTTCGAGGGTTCCGGAACTCTCTCGCCTAGAGCTCTCGAGTGGATCGCTTAGGGTGTGTCTGGGTTTAGTGATACTGCTAGAGGAGCTCTTGACAGTTCGTAAGATTCGTAACTGGTTCCCAGGTATTTTCTAAGTCCTCGTATCCTTTCTATTTTACTAGGTAACTCTGACCTCGTTATAATAGAATCCTTTCGGCTTCGAATTCATTCTCTTCTTCTATCTAGAAGTAGAAGGTTTCTTATAAAGGTGTGTTGGGGTCTACTGGTTCCAACATCGAGATATAGAATACTAGGTGGATTTTAGCGTCGGGTGGAAGCTGTAATTCATAGTTAACAGGCCCTTTATTTCTAATAACCAAAAATGGTCCGACTTTAATATAGTCCAGTTTCCTACTTAGTCTTATACCTTTCAAATTTTTTGTAAGGAGATATGCTTTATCCCCCTTCTTTAGCTAAGGACCTAATTTTCTTTTCTTATTTACTGACTTTTCTATAGCAGTATTAGCCTCGCTAATCTTGTACTGTATATCTTTATGCAGGCTTTTCATATCAGAAGTTAATACCAAGGCTTCTTCGGCATCTAGTCCTTGTCGAGGATCTAGGAATAAGTTTGCGTGTCGACCGTAGTTTATAAAAAACGGTAACAGCCTTATTATATCTAACCTTTTATCGTTATATGCCAACTATACTATTAGGAGTAACGTAACCTAATTATTTTGCCTTTTATTAACGTAGTATCTAAGGTACACTTCCATTATCTAATTGGTACGTTTAGTCTATCCATCCGTTTAAGGGTGATAGGCTATTAATATTCGTAGTTTGGTTCCTATTAACGCGATCAAGGTCTTCTAATAGTTTGATATAAAGAGTTTATCTCTATCTGAAGTTATTGATTCTAGTATACTATGATCTCTGATTAGTCTGTCTAATAAAATGAATCCAAGCTGACTAGCGTTATAGGATTCCTTATACGGGATTATAATGGCATACTTGGTAAGTTTATCGACGATGACTATTATTAAGTCGTACTTGTCGTTAGTTACCGGGTTAACTGACCGAGGTAGTTTTATAATAAAGTCCATCGTGACGTCTTTCTATAATGTGTCTGGAACTTCGGTAAACTGAATTTGTCCGTACTTGGCATGTCTTGTAGATTTGTTCTGCTAGCAGCATATATATTCCCTGATGTATTACTCGACTGTCGCTCGCAGGTTTAATGCGGCGTACACTCTTTAAATGAGTTCTAATATTTTAGATACTCCTAGATGTCCTAGTAAAGGATTATTATGGTAATCCCTGATCACTTCTTCTATTACTTTCGGTGGTAAGTACAGCTTCTATTTGTACAATAACAGGTCCCGGCTAGGCTGTTCTTTCCTAAGTTGTCCGGCTAGGTTGTTATTCTTGTATGCTTCCTTTAAATCAGGAACTATATGTGTCGTGACTCGCATAGTCGTGGCCAGATTCCTTACTAGTACTAACGATCCATCGTTTTCTTATTTTAAGATAGGTTAAGTGGTAATGTCTTTTACTTATATATGGTTAGATCGTCTACTTAAAGCGTCTGCTCGTCCATTATCTTTTCCTAGGGTGTACTGAATTTTGAACTTATATTGCCTAAGGAGTTTAGACCATCAAACTTGTCGTCGATTTAATTCTTTCGTGGTCGTAAACCCCACTAAATTTTTATAATCGGTGAAGATAGTAAGTTCCGAACAGCTTTCGGCATATACTCTCTAATGCTGTAGAGAATAGACGACTACTAAAAGCTCTTTGTCGTGTATATTATAGTTCTGTTCTGCTGGAGACATCTTGCGTAAGTAGTATGCTACTGGATACCACTTGCCGTCTTTCTGCTGACAGAGGCATGCTCCGATTACAAGATCCGAAGCATCTATCTCGATGCGTACTAGTTCTCCGTTGCGAAACGTGTAGAGTACTAGAGGATCCACGTAAGCTTGCTTCAGTTCTTTAAATGCTCTCTTCTAGTTAGTATCCTATCGAAATCCCGTATCTTTCTTGGTGATTTCCGTTAGTGGCAAGGCTTTCTTAGAGTAGCCTTCTATAAAACGTCTGTTGAAGTTGGCGAATCCTAGAAACCCTTATACTGATTTGATATCGTGTGGTGTAGGCCATTCCTATATAGCCTGAATCTTCTCAGGGCTTATACGAACGCCTTTAGTTGTTACTATAAACCCTAAGAACTTAACTGAGGTCTTATAAAACTCGCATTTCTCTAGCTTCAGGAGGAGTCTAGCTTGTGACAAGCATGTTAATATATCTCGCATATAAAGGATATGTTCCTCAAGAGTTTTAGAGTAAATTAATATGTCGTCGAGGTATGCGATCGCTGTAAGATCTAAATGAGCTCGTATAACATTATTAACTAATGCCTAGCAGGTTGCTAGTGCGTTAGTAAGACTAAACGGCATGACTAGATACTCGTAATATCCATATCGAGTCCTGAATACTGTTTTCTATTCGTCACCTTCTTTCATTTAAATCAAGTTATACGCTCCCCGAAGATCTAGTTTTATAAAGATCTTTGCCTTGGCTAGCCGATCCTGCAGCTCGCTAATATTAGGTAGCGGGTAACGATTCTTTATCGTTATATTATTTAACTTTCGATAGTCTACGTATAGTCGTAAGGATCCGTCCTTCTTCTTTACGAAGAGTATCGGATATCCTGCTAGTAATTTGGATTCTCGAATAAATCCCTTTTTTAGGTTCTTATCAAGGTACCCGCGTAGTACTATAAGTTCCTTTTCGGATAACGCATAAATAGGTCCAAATGTTAGTTCCTTCCCTGGTTCGAGTTCGATCTTATAATCCTAAGGTTGGTGTTTAGGCAGAGCTTTTGCTGTTATCTCTTTTATAAAGAGGCGTTTCCATCTTTAATACTCTTATAAGATATCAGGAGTACTGTCAGTTACTCCAAGAACTCTAACTTATTGACCTGGCGGACCGCTGCCAGTGTCTATTAAGTCGGATCCTTGTATTTTAAGGTCATCCTTATTCGAAATTGAGGTAATATATGCCTTAACCGTTCTTCGGTTTAATTTCTTATCCACCGTCGTCTACTGTCGACGTGTAGGTTAGAATCTGGTGATATCGCCAGTTCGCTTAAACTTAAGTACTTTTCTTCTCCAGTTGATTGCTAGGTTATGCTTTTCTAACCAAGGCATGCCTAATATAATGTGATGGGTGGCCATCCCTATAATATTAAAGGACATTTCCTTATAGTGTCGTTGAATTATAAATAGTAGCGAGGTTGTCTCCTCGTCTACGCTTCCTTTTAATAGCGTTGACCCGTCGGCTATCCGTAAGTTATATAGATCCTTCTTTCTTCGCGTTGGTAGGCCCACTAACCGTACTAATGCTTTAGAGATAAAGTTTCCAGATACTCTAGAATCTATTATTACTATAGTCCGCTAACTATCTATTTTAACCGGTATGTTTATATATATTACGTAGTTCGTTAAATATAACTGATATATTTTTAGGGTAAGGACATTGATCTCCTTGTACTTCCCCTTAGCACAAGGGATTACTCTTTTCCCGAAAAGGATAGGAATCCGGTAGTTCTTTTTATATACATGTGCTTCCTGCAGTTGTCGTGGAAACAGGCATACTAATCATCTAAGTGGTACTCTGACGTGTGCTTGTCATGCTTGAGGTGCCTATGAAGACTGCTATGCCATCTTTAGTTATGGTTTGGAAACCACTTCCTTAATCTTTTAGTTGCTAAGTGCTAATGACAACTTATATTATTATAGCTTGACCAAATCTTTCCACACGTTCGGATCCTAATGGATTTTCCCAAGTTTATCTTCGCTTAGTAGTGAACTATACATGTTTCGTCGGCGCAGGCTGACTAGTACATTACTCCGTGCTGTGGATGTACTAAGTCGTTCCTGAACTCCTTCTATAGAAGTCCTCCTGCTACTTTTTCTTGGTAGAACTCTACCCGTTCCTCGAGTTTTGTCTGTGGATCTTTTGATGTGGAAGCTCGAGATGCTGCTCTATCACCTTCTTTCTTAGAAGTCTGGCTGAGGTTTTCCTAGTCGGAATCATCCTCGCTTTCTCGGCTTTGTTCGGGTTTTCCCTTCCGAATATAACCACTATCACATTCGTTATTAGAGTCTAATTCCTTGAGTTATTCGTGAATATCTACTAGCCTTTGTTTAATCTTTGCGATGTTCCTCTATTTCTTGGCTATTTCTTTACGTAATTCTTCCTCTCTAGATTATAGTTCTCTATTAATGGGTGGATTAACGAGGGCTAGCAAATTATCTATGATTATATCTAGCTCGGTGTCGTCGTACTCCGTTTCTTGTTGATCCTTTAGAGGTTTAGTCTTCCTGACTGGAACTCTTTCTAATATATTTAACTGAGGTCGTTTTACCATGTTTTTTAACCTGTAGTCTTTGGCGATGTGGCCCGGTTTACTACAGCCATAGCAATTCATTACTTTCTTACCCCCTTGCTGTTTCTTACCTCTAAACGGTTTCTTTTTCTCGGTGAAGTCCAACTCCATTAGCATCGGACCGTAAGGATCGCGTGAGAATCGTTTCTTCCCATGACTTCCTCCGGAATAGAGTCCTGTGTGACCGAGTCTAGAAACTCCACTATTATAGCGTAGTTCTATTACTAACTCGTGGATCTGGTTATCGACTCGTGTTAAGGCTCTTATTAATGAGTCTAAGTCATTATAAACGGCTCCGTCTCGCATGAGTTCCTTCTTCACCTGAGGTTTTAATCCTCTCCGATACATTACTATCAGCGCGTTATTATCCTAGTCGGTTCTTATAAAGTACTATTAAAACTGTATCGCATACTCAGATACCGATTTCTTTTATATCAGGTGCTAGATGACTCTCGTCGCTACGCTGGCTTTATTAGAAGGTCCGAACATCCGTCTTATCTCCTGGTGAAAGAGCGTTAAGCTCTCTATCTATAACTTAATGGAGATATTATCGTCGTCGTCGGGATCTTCTATATATCGTTTGAGAAATGGGGCGGACCATCTCTAGGCCCGTCCTCTCATATAAGTTATTATAAATAGTGGTTGTTTCTTTAGCCTGATGGCGTCTTTATTAAAAGAGAAGTATAGCTATATCTGTACTAACTACTCTTCAAGTTTGTCTCGATCGCTATAGTATAAATCTGGTTTAGTAACCTTGATACCTTCTTTAACTTCTGCTGTTGCTGACTGTCGTGGACCGCGTTCACTCGGGGTGAGGTCCCTTTATCCTGAGGTACTCATCTTAAGGGTGCTCAAAGTGTTACGACCCGTCGTCTTCTAACTAGAAGGCTCCGGAGTCTAGGTGGATCTCGTAGAGGGGAGTGTTAAGGACTAGGGTAAACAGGCTTCGTACTAAACTAGTCTGATATAGGTGGAGTATTATATTTAGTGTCTAGGAGATATCTAGGTTGATAACATGAGTTGAGCACGAAGCTCCTATCTAAGGGAAAGATCACGCTTTCTATATAGATATAGGAAAGTCCATGCTCGCGATGGTCGCCAGTGATCGACCTATATCGACTAGAGCGACCAGGTCGAGCGATCGCTCGACCCGCCATGCCAAGGCATGTTCGACTTTGGTGAGCGCCTATAGCGTCTGCTAAGGCTCCACTACCAAGGTTGTAACACCTTTATTATAAATACTTATAGCTATAATCGCCTATATATATAATACTATATTTATTATAACCGCTTTATACCTTAGAGTTAAAACCTATTTAGGGCGTTAAGGTATCTAACTCTAAAGGTATTAACCCCTATATAATAGATTATTATAGTTAGGTATTTATAAGGGATAGGAAGATACTAATAATAGGGGGTCTCTATTAGAGCCTTTAGAATACTTTAAACTTAACGCGAGTATACTCCCTTATAATTATAATTAAGACTAAGGGGAGTAAGGTTTATACTTATTTTTTTCCCGTATATTCTTATTATTAAATAAAATAATTAAGGAGGACTAAGATACTAATAAGTATTATATAAGGTTATTAGTTAATAGTATATTATAGCGTATATCTATAACGGTAATATCCCTAGGTTATTATTATTAATAATAGCGTAGGTCCTTTAATATTTTACTCCTATCTTTAAAGGCTTTAAATAATTAGAAAGCGCGTTATCTAAGGAAAATTTATCCTAGGATAAATAGGTTAATTAGCTATATACTTTTAAATAGGATAACTTTTATTTATTTAAGGAAGGGGTTATATTTATATATAGAAGAATAATATATAGATAATAGTAATTATATTAATAATAGAGGATTATTAAATAAAGAAAGGATAGATAAGAGAAGATAAGAATTAAAATAAAGGCTAATTAGCTTTTATAACATATTTAATAATATATTTAGGCCGGATCTAGCCTAGATTTAGCTTAAACTTAGCCTAAATTTAGCTTAAACGCGCTATTACTTATATTAACCCTCTTTTTAATATTTATACTTAATATTACTACTATTATTATTCTATTAATCTATATAAGAAAGAAGTGTTTTATAGATATTAGTCCTAGTTATTATAGCCTAAAACTTACTAATATTAATATTTATCTTATTCATAATAATAGAGTAATATATATACCGTATTATACTCTAGATAGAAGAATAATAAATAGTAAATAATTTTAATAATATAATATTTTAATTACTAGTTATTTTCCTATCTATAATTACTATCTATACTAAGAAAAGTATATATAGTATATATATATATTTATAAATAACTAGGAGAGCTAATATATATAGTAAGCTATATTTACTTATAATAGGGTATTAGTAGAGAAAATATATATTTACTAGTATTATTAATAATTAATATATTAGGGCTATTAATTTATATAAAGCGACTTAAAGTACTAGAAAAGTAGTCTTAGATAAATTATATACCTAGATAATTATTATTTATAAGCGCGAATAGTAGTAGCTTAGGCTATTTAGTCTCTAACTTTATCTTAGCTAAGTATAAAGATACCTCCCTATTAGGACGCTAGGTACGCTTTATAAGTAGCTTTATATAGTTAGGGTATACTATATTAATATAAGATTCTCCTTACTTAAACGCTAGGTAAGCGTAGTAGATAGCGGGGACTATTAATAATTAGTACTCTATCTCTAAAAGCTAGGGTCGTCGTATATAATAAGATAGGGGTAGTAGCTTATTAATATTAATAGTAGGACTTATAAAGTATTACCTAGGTTTTATTAATATTAATACCTATCTTATCTATAATAATTAAGTAATATATTAGTTAAGCTATACCCTAAATTATAGAATATAAGTAGAGGTAGACCTTATTATTAAAGAGGTAAGTAACGTCCCTATTAATAATAACCCCTAGTACTAGATTTCTATTCTTATTAGATATAGGACCTACTAGGGGAAGGAAGTAAATATAATATTACTTTTTAACTATAATAATAGTAAACTTAGGCTATATAAAGGATTAGTCTTTATTATAAATAAATCAATTAGTATAAACTTATTATATAAGATAAATCCTTATTACTAAGCTAATTAAAGATAAGCTTTATATTTATAACTTTATCTTTTAAAGTATTAATATACTACGCCTTAGAAATACTATTATAGAAATAGTAAATATACTTTAATAATTAGCTACGGCTAATATTCTTAATCTACTAATTTATAAGAGGAAGAAGTATATTAATAATATTAGTCCTAATAATTATTTTAATACGTGAACTATTAGACTAGATAGCTATATTATAATAAGAGTAGGCTTTATTAAATAAGATAGTTATAATAGCTATAAACGCTTACTTGAGACCTAGTACTATATAAGAGATGTTAGCTTTAATAATTATAATTATAATAGTAAAGTATAGTATTTTCTAGGAATAGTTAGCTAATAAATATATACTTACTAGTTAAGGCTAACTTACCACTTTAATTACTAATATAGTACCTCTTAGCTTATAATTAAACTTTATTAGGATATTTAAATAATATTAAGGAGTATTTTTAATAATATAGCTAGCTTATATATATTATAATATAACCCTAAAGTAGTAGTTATAATTCTTCTTTACGCGGTAATATATATTTAAAGCCTTAGTTAATAAGATAATAATAATTATTTATAGTTAAGTATTAGCTTTATTACTAGCTTACTAGAAATATTTAGTAATTATATTAATATTATTAGCCTCTCTTATAATAATTATAGGCTTATACTCTATAATAATACTACTATAACCGCGGTAAAGATCTAGGAAATTCCTCTTAAAGTTATTAATCTACTTATAGGTAGGAGGGGGCGAGTAGTCCCTAGATATAAGGATAATAATACCCTAGGATTTAAGAGGAGTAGTATTAGGTAAGAAGAAGACTTTACCTCTTAAATACTAGCGGCTAGAGTATAAAGGCTTTACTATTATATTCTTTATAAATAGGACTTTATATAGCTTTAAGATATCCTTATTAATCTTTATTATATCCTTATTAATCTTTATATTATATCCTTTAAGTATAAGATCTTCTTTCTAGTAGAGAAGCTTTAAGCTAGTCTATATAGTAGTATAATAAATAGGTAGCCTAGAGATAGTAAACTTAATTATATTAGTAGTTTAATATAATTATTAGTAGCTATTATTTAATAGATATAAAGTATTTTATACCTACTTCTTATTAAGCTTATAAGGGTACTTCTAAGTAGGAGTTATAATTATTAATTTTATAAGATAGAGAATATCCTGCTTATAAGTCTCTAGAAGTAGTAATTACTACTTATTAATATAGATATTAAAATTTTCTAGCTTAACTTAGCCTAATTTTAGTTTAACTTTAATAAATAAATCCTTTTATATTAACTTTCTATTAAAAGCGTATCTTATTATAAGGTTAAGACTATATTTTACCTTAATCTAGCCTAAATCCGCCTAAGTTATCCTTAATAAAATAATATATATTAATATATATTACTCTACCTTTAAATATTTAACCTTATAAATACCTAAGTCTTATAAATAGTAGTACTAAGCTCTATATATAAGTATAATATATAATACTATTAATATATAGTATTAATTATTCTATATAACTAGGATATTAATAGCGTCTTAGTACTTATAGATATAGGATTAGATTAAATGTTAGAGTTTATAGTTATTATAATAGTAGTCTTTATAAGGGATGATATAGTCCCTATTATCTTTAGGAATACTATTAATATATTTAGTTATTCCTTATAAAGTAGCTTACCTAATTTAAGGTCTCCCTATTATAAATAGGCTTCCTTTACCGCCTTTTATACCTTTAAAACTCTAAACTCTATATATAGACTTTAGTTAAGATCCTTAGGCTTATAAATATATTAAATTAGTAAATATTAGTATTTACTATAGTATATTAAAGATATAAAGATATTCTTAAAATAAAGAGGAAGCTAAGTAGGATTTTATACCTTTATTTATATTTAAGTAATTAAAGAACTTACTCTTTATATTAGAAGGATAGTTTTTATAAATAAGGGTATTATTATAATACTCTTACTAAGGTAGCTTTACTAGATTATTCCTACTTATTAAACCTCTAGGTAATATTCTATAATTTATAATTAGAATTAATTAAGTATATAACCTTTCTTTATACGCGTAGTTTTAAGGTCTTTATATATCTTCTAGATTACCTTATTTATATAGTTCTACTTAGCCTTATAAGTAATAGTATATAAGAATAGGAGATTATTATTTAATTATAATATTCTTATAATATTAATTATAAATTTAAAATCTATAATTATTAATATCTTAGGATTTACCTCCCTAAATATCTTTAACTTCTAATACTACTTACTTTAATTCTTCTACTTTTATTTTTACTAAGCTCTACTTAATAGCTTCTATTATATTATATTCCTATTTAAAGCCGCCTAGTATTTCTTAGGGAATTAACTCTATACTTATTACTAGTATAACTTAAGTTCTATAAGTAGCTCTCTATTTTAATAACTCTACTTATACCTCTAAATAAGGAAGCTAGGTAGAAGATTAATAAAGGTCTTAATTAAATTATAAGTAGTTAATATAATAACTATATCTCCTAGGCTTTCTATTAATTTATTAATAGTCTTACCTAAGGCTATAAGCCTAGCTTTTAAGAATAGACTACTAAAAATATCTATTAGTCCTATAATATTAATAGGATTAGTATTAATAATTATATCGCTTAAAGTAGTAAATTAGAAGCGGTATCCTAGTCTATCTATTTCTATATCTAGTAGTATCCTCTATAATACTTCCTAATATTCTTTATAATATAACTTTTATCTATAATAGCTAAGCTATAATAGAGGCGGCTAACTATCTCTTTATTTATTAACTTTTCCTTTTTCTAGTATATCTACTTATATATCTTAGTAAAGGTATTCTATACTTTCTTAGATCTTATCTATATCTATTATATAGTTAGATTCTAGATTAAGGTACTCTAGGTAGTTAGGAAGCCTTATTATCTTATATAAATAACCTTACCCTTCTTTAAAAGTTATACTTTAGGGTATCTTCTATCTCTAAGTATATTTATATCTAGTAAGGTATTTATAGGTAAAGTAAGCTTTATATCTATTATTCCCTTATATTTACTAATAAGCTAAATATATAAATTACTAAAACCTAAGAAATCTTTAAGTTCTATTAGTTATAAAGAGATATTATTACTTAATATAAAGAATATTAATAATATATATATTATATAAGTATTAAAATCTTTATAACTCTAATTAGTAGGGATATAATAAAATTAACTTTTTATAAGATATTAATTCCTAGGGCCGCGCTATCTTTATAATAATAATAATATTTAAGTTTCTTATACTATTCCTAAAGTATTTTTTATAGTTAATATTATAATTAATAATAAAGAATTATAAATCTAATAGCTTCCTACGCCTTAATATAATATTTATTAGTTAAAGCGCTTATATATTAGGATTATAAATCCTACCTTCCCTAATCCTATTTTATATTCTAAGAGTACTTAGTAAGCTAATATTAAAGGGTAGTATAATAAGAATATATAAGTACTACTAGTAGTATAAAGGTATTATATTTAGGGTAGTAATAGAGTATCTATATTAATACTCTTCTAGAACTCTAAGAGCTTAAGGAATTAAGCCACGCGTACCTAAATTTTATCTTACTTATACTTATATAACTAATTATCCCTAAAATACTAGAATCTAAAAAGGTTAATTAAGAAGATTTTATATAAGATAAGTTTAATATATAGAGTATTAATATCTATATTATTAATATTAGAATATCTATTACTCTCCTTAGATTTATCTAGCTTTACTTAAGCTTAGAGTTCTATTATATTAAATAGTAGGATTAAGTAGGAATAAATAGGGTAGAGGAAGAAGATAGTAAAATTTTTAGCCTAATATTATTAGCCTAATATACGCGCTTAACTTCTACTTTTATTTATATTAATATTATATAATATCTTCTATCCCCTCTCTCCTCCTACTCTTATTATAGACTTTTTTAAACCTTTTTATTATATAATAACTACTAGGCTATACTATTATTAGAGTAATACTTATATACTTAGAAGGAGTAACGCGAGTACTTAGTAGGATCTAATTATTAATATTAATATAGAGATAAAGGAAAGACTTAGAGCCTAATAGAGAATAAAGGTAATTTATATAACTTTAAACTTAAAGGATTTACCTTTAAGTAAGACGCGAAGCGATTATAGTAGTTAGATATTAAAAGATCCCTAACTAATATAAGTACTAGATTAGTAAGAGGTAATATTAAGGGAGGTTTAAAGGATTTAAAAGAGGCTTATTATTTAATACTTACTACTTATAAGTTAGTATATCTTATTAAGGGCGGGAAACTTAGCTAACTAATATTATCTTATATTATAATTAAAATCTTTATATTTCTTAGTCCTTAGTTTATATACTAGCGGATAGTAGTTTATAAATACTTATTATTTATAATACCTAGAGTATTATTATTAATATTATATATTAGAGTAAGTTTAAATATACTATTAATTAAATATCTTACTTTAAGTTTAAACTAAAGTTTCTTATAATAGAGATTAGTAAGTAGTAATACTTTATCTCCGCCCTACTTTATAATTATCCTAGCTCTTATTTTATAGGGAGTTATAATTATATTTATATATAATAGATAATAATTAAATTTAAAGTCTTCTAATACCTATTTAGAAGGAGGATAATATATAAGAGGGTTTAAAGTAGGTTTTTATTTAATATATTTAATATTACTACTTCTACCTTTAACTAGCTCTTAGGTATCTCTTCTTTTAAAATAGTTAAAGGACTAGTATTTAGCTTTATAAGTATACTTATATAAGTAGGTATATAGTAGTATAACTTAATAATACCTCGCTTATAACCTTTAATAGGGAGCTTCTCTTTAAACTTTAAGGTAAGGGTTAGATTATACTCCTTTTATAATCTATTAAGCTTTAATCTAGTAGATAATAAACCTAAGAGCTTACTAGTAAAAATACTATATATCTTAATAAGCTTTATAGTTATATTAAAGAGGTTATTAATTATCTACTTATAATTAGGTAGGTATATACCTAAGATATACTTCTTTAATTATATATTTATTAGTAACCCTTATCTATACTTATAATTATCTTTTAGCTTAAGTAGGCTTATATTTATAGTAGAGAATAAGGTAAAAATTAATAAAAAGTAGTAATAAAGGTAATAGCTTAAGATACCTTTTATAAGTATCTTAATAGTAATAAATAATATTTAAGAGTAGTAGTAACTCTAGTTAAGCAGTAAGTTTATATTATAATAAGATTTTAATAAAGAGGAATTATAGCCTTAGAGATAGCGTAGAACCTAGGTAAAATTAGGTAAAATTAGGTAAACTAATATTAAGAGCTTATTAATACCTATATTAAAATACTTTAAAGAAAGATATAAGGTAGTTATAAGGGGATTAATAATAAATTTAAATAACGCGTTAAAAGATAATACGCGCTAGCTTATCTATACTTAGTATAGGCTTTTAAGCGGAATTTAAGCTGAATTTAATCTAACTTACGCGAGCTAATATAGTAATTATAGATCTAACTAGATTTATTAAAGTATATCTAATATATTTTAACTACTTATACTTTAAACCTCTTATCTTTATTACTATTACTACTACCTTTACCGCCCCTCTTACTACCCCCCTTACTATTACCCTTACTACTACCCTTATTATCCTTAGCTTTAGCCTCCTTTATAATTTTAAAGGTATCCTTTAAAAACTTAGACTTCTTTATCTACTTCTCCTTAACTACCCGTTTAATAAGTATATTTAAATAGAGAATATAATAATATATATCCTTCTTCTACCTTAGGCGATAAGCCCGCTTTAGTACTTAGAGATATAGGCTTAGATTATATATAAGCTTTATAATAATTATAATAGAAGCTTTATAAAGTATTAGCCTAGTCCCTATTATCTTTATTAATCCTATTAATATATTTAGCTAATCTTTCTATTTAAGCTTACCTATATTAGGATTTACCTCTTATTAAAAGGCCTCCTTTATTATATTTTACTTCTTTAAAGGTCTAATATATATATATAGACTTTTATAAAGATCCTTATATTTATAAATATATTAAATTAATAAAGTTAATATTTATTATAATATATTAAAGATATAAAGATATTTTTATAATATAAAAAGATCTAAGATATAATATATTAATAGTAGTAGGTCTTAGGTAAAAGAAGAACTTACTCTTTCTACTATAAAAGTAGTCTCTAGAAAGGAGGAAAGAATTAGGATTTACGCGTGTTAGTACTTTTATAAAATTTAATTAATATCCTAAATTTTAGGGTAATCTACTATTATTTTAGTATAGTACTTATTAAGTATATAACTATCTATTATACGCCTAGTATTATTATCTTAATATATCTTCTAGATTATATTATTTATAAACTTCTACTTAGCCTTATAAGTAATTATATATAAGAATAGGAGATTACTAGTTAATTATCTAGTATTTATTATTATTAATATCTTAGGGTTTACCTCCCTAAATATCCTTAACTTCTAATCCTATTCCCTCTAATTTATCTACTTTTATTCTAGCTAGGCTTTACTTATTTACTTCTATTATATTATTACCCTATTAAAGGCCACCTAGTACTTATTAGGGAATCTACTCTTTACTTAACTCTTATAAAACGGCTTAAGCTTTATAAGCGGCTATCTATTTTATTAACTCCCCTTATACCTCCTAATAAGGAAGTCTAGGAGAAGAGTAGTAAATATCTTAATTAGCTTATAAGCGGGTTTTATAATATTTATATCCCTTAGGTTTTCTATTAATCTATTAATATTCTTACCTAAGCTCGCGAGCCTACTATTAGAGAACGCGTAATACTTATAATTAGGGTAGTCCTACTTAGTACTACTAATAATATTTATAGGCCCCGTAATATCTATTAGATTAGAATTAATTATAGTACTACTTAAAGTAGTAGATTAGAAGTAGTATTCTAGTTAATCTAATTTTATTTCTTATAAGATCTTCTAAGGCCTTTAGCCGGTATTCTTTACTATATAACTCTTATTAATAATTACTAAGCCGTAGTAGAGGTATTAAATTATCTCCTTATCTATTACCTTTTCCCTATTTTCTTTAGTAGGTCTAATAATATATATTAATAAGGCTACTTTTAGATCTTATAATCTATATTTACTATATAATAAGAATCTAAAATAGAGTACTTTAAGTAGTTAGGAAGCCTTATTACTTTAGGTAAGTAACCTTACCCTTCTTTAATAACTATATATTAGGGTTATTATTATCCCTAATAGTCCGAATCTTCTATATAATATCCCTAATTAAAGTAAGACTTTAGTTAGTAATACCTAAATACTTGCTAACGAGTTAGATACTTAGCGTTTTAAAATTAATAAGGGTACTAAGCTTTATAAGCTATATTAAGATATTACTACTTAGTATAAAGAATATTATTAGTTTATATATAAGATAAATATTAAAATATTCTAATTCTAGTTAATAAGGATACTAATAAAACTAATTATTTATAGGATATTTAATTCCTAGGGCCGCGCCCTCTTTATAATACTAATAAGTTTCGGGTTTATTACGCTATTCCTAATAGATTTTCTCCTACTATAATTATAACTAATAATGAAATACGGCTAATATAATAGCTTCTTATATCTTAATATAAAGAGATTAGTTAAAGAGTATTTAAGTTAAGATTAATAACTTTACCTTACCTAGTCCTATTTTATCTCTAATAAGGGTATTAAAACGGCCTAGCGCCCTAGTATTAAGAAGTATTATAATAAATATATAAAGCTACTACTAGTAGTATAAAGGTTTAAGTATTTTAGGGAGTATTATAGTAGTTTTACTTATACATAAATTAAAATTAGGGATCTTTAGGAATCTAGCTACGCGCGGCTATATATTACCTTAAAAATACTTATATAACTAGTTATCCCTAGACCGCTAGAATCTAAGAAGGTTAGTTATAATAATTTCGTGGAAGAGGAGCCTAACTTATTAATCCTTAAGATTTATATTAGATTAGATAGACTCCTTATTACCCTCCTCCTTAATATCTAGCTCTAATATAATAAATCGATTAAGATTAAGTAAAGACTTCTTACTTAATAATAATAATAGTAGTATACTTAACCTAATAGCCGCGTCTAACTTCTACTTTTATCTATATTAATATTATATAAGGTCTTTATCCTTACTCTCCTCCCACCTTACTTATACTCTTATATTAACCTTTTTACTTAGTAATAGCTACTACGCTTAATTATAATTAGATAATAATAATAGATAATATAAGTACTTAAATAGACTTAATTAATAGTATAAGTATTAAGATAAATTAAAGGTTAAGAGCTTAAGAGAAAAAGAAAGTAACTTATCTAAATATAACCTTTATAAATAAGTTTATAAATAAATTAGGATACTATTATAATATATACTTCCTTTATATTTTATAAGAATATTAATATACGCTAAACTTAAAGGAAGTATATATAAGGCCGGTTAAAATAGCTAAGAGGGGGGTACTTTAATATTTACTACTTATAAGTTAATATATATTACTAAGGGCGTAAGACTTAATTAACTAATATTATCTTATATTATAACCTAGATCTTTATAAATCTCCGCCCTTATATTAAATACTAATAGGTAGTAATCTATAAATCCTTATTATCTATTATACTTATAAGCTAATTATCGGCTTTATAGAATAAAGTAAGTTAGGATATACTATTAACTATATATCTTAACTCTAGTCTCTCCTAGAGTTTCTTATACTAGAGATTAATAAGTATTAATACTTTATCCCTACCCTACTCTAAGATAGTCCCTACTCCAACCTTATATAGAGTTATAATTATAATTATTTAAAATAGCTTATAATTAAACTTAAAGTCTTTAAGCGCCTAAGTAGAGGGAGATTTTAAGTAGAGATTAGTAGTAGATTCCTATTTAAGACTTAAGGGAGTATTTTATTCCTCCCTTCTAATTAACTCTTTATTAGAAATACTTAAAGGAATAGTATCTAACTTTATAAATATAGATATATATATTAATATACTATAATATAATTCTAGGATAAATATTAGATATCCTTTAATCTTAAGCTTCTCTTTAAATTATAAAATAAGGGCTAGGTTATATACCTTTTATAACCTATTAAGGTCTAACCTAATAGGAGATAACCCTAAGAACTTACTTATAAAGATACTATTTATCTTAATAAGCTTAATAGCTATAATAAAGAGGTTATTAATAACTACCTTATAAGTAATTAAGTATATACTTATAATATACTTCTTAGATTATATATTCTTTAATAGCCCTTCTCTATAATTAAAGTTACCTTATAATTTAAGAGCGCTTATAACTAGGGTAGATATTAAGGTAAATATTAATATATATATAAGAGTAAATATAATATTATAAGAACGCCTATCTAATTAATATTATATAAAATTCTAAAGGTATAATAATAGAGGAATAGGGAGAGAGGGAGGGAGGGTAAGGTAGTTTATAGATAGAAGGTAAACTAAGATAGGATATTACTTTATAAATAATATAGACCTTAATAAAATTAGCCTAAACTAGGTAATAAAATAGGGATATTTTATTTTTATATAAGTTTACCTAATCTATACTAATTTAAAGGAGTTATATTATTATAAAATCCTTTCTTATATTAAATTAGTTATAAAGGATATTATTCTAATATTTTTAATATTAAATCTACTTTATATTAGAGTACTATCCCTTTTTAAATTACTCCTTCTACTAGTATTAAGTATAATTACCCTTATATTATATTAAGCTACTCTAGTTAAAATACTAGCTTTATTACTTAATTTAACTACTACCTCTTATAAAGCTTATACTACTTATTCTAGATTAACTATTTAGTTACCTAACTCCTTAATCTAATTATATTTATTAGATAAAGGACGTGATAAAGGATATAAAGAAGAGGTCGAGCTTAAAGTAAGGGAAGAGGGTTAAATTAAGCCCTATAAGTTTAAAGGTTACTACGCGTCTTTAAGGGCTAGTCCCCCTATTTCCCTAGAAGGTACTAGTAATACTAATACTAATAACTCTATATTACTATTTAGTACTTATAGGAAATTAGCGTTATCTATTATAGGGTATATATAAGTACTTTAAGGCGTAATAATTTAGTAGACGTAGTTAGAAATATCTAGTTATTAGGATAAGAAGGATTTAGTCTTAGTAACTTAAAACTAAATAAAATCTCGCCTAAATTTAGCCTAAATTTAGGCTAAGACTTACTACGCGAGTAGCTTCGCGCCTTAATATTAATATAATAATAACCCTAGGGCTAGCGTAATAAAGGATATAATATTAACGCGTATTATAAGCTATATAATATATCTAAGGTATAACTTAACTTCCTTAATATAAAAGAGAGTTATAATAAATTACTCCTATCTTATATATAATTTTATCGCTAAAACGGCTAGATTATTAATAAGGTATTTTAACTAGTATCTTATAATATAAGGCGTAAAGCGTAGGAGAGACCCTAGGCCTAAGGCCTACCTAAATAAGGATAAGATTAATTAACTTTATAAATAAATTATAATAGATCTAGAGATTAATAAGACTAGGGATACTATTATATATCTAGATATATTAGAGTTTTTAAAGGTGAATAAAGATAGTAGGGCTATATTAAAGTACGTAGATATAAGTATAGATATTAGTAGTAGTATTATACCTATAAGTAACCTAGTACTAATTTTTCCTAGTATTAACTTCCTAGCGTTAAAACTATCCTTCTAAACTATAGCTATATTTAATCTATATCTTTATCTCTTATAATTTAAGAATTTATAGAGGCTAAAAGAGCTAGAGCGCCTATTAAGGATATCCCTAAAGTAGATAGTAAGGCGTATTATAACTATTATAATAAGATACTCTCCTCCTTATATAATTCCTACTAGCCCTTTTAAGATAAGATAGACTATACCTTTATAAGGTAGTTAACTAAGGCTAAGGTTATTAAAGGAGGCATTAATACTTTCTACTAGAATATATATTTAAGATTAATATAGGAGTAACTTAATTTTTATAATACTACTAAGTAGCGGGTATAAATATATTATATTCCCTAGGGTATTTATAAAGATTAGTAGGTTAAAGACTACTTTATAGTCCTAAGTCTTATAAGTAGTCTTATAACTATAGAATATACTATCTACTACTAAGATATACTAAGCGTTATTTACTTTCTCCTTAAATATAAACCTTTCTTAAGTAACCTAACTTATACCCTAACTCGGCTTAGAATACCTAATAATACTTAGGTTTATAATAAGATATATATAGGGGACTAGTAGTAGGAAATATAAGATAAGCTACTAGAAGGCGTTATAATTATCCTAATTCTTATTACTACTAATAAAACCTAAATAATATAATATTATAAAGACTAGAGCTTATAACTAGTATATATAATAATTAGAAATCTTAATAGATTAACTAAATAGAGTTAGATAAGACTAAGCTTAATTCTTATTAGCTTAATATTAATTATAAAGATTAGAAATAAGTATTAAAAATATACTTATAAGCGGAGGTTTATTACTTATTAATAGAGTAAATTTTTAAATATATATTTAATCTACTTATAATACTTATGCTATCTACGCTAATATAAGCTAGATTAGGCTAAATAGGGGTAATTTATAGCTAACTAAAGTAGTATTTAAGAGTCTTATAGAGATAGGTATAAATATTCACTATATAGATAGCTTTATAAGACGCTACTACCTAATTATTAATAGTATAATAGTAGATTATAAAGAGTAAGTCCTAATTATAAGCATTAAGAAAAATTAATACTATAATATCTATAGAGTACCTCCCGATAATCGAGGTAATCTTATAAAAGAATAGAAATACCGGAGCTATAAATATATATAGGCTAAACTTCGCAGGTAACTATCTAATCTAAAGCGAGTAGGAAAGATTATAGCGATATATCTAGTAGTAAATTAGGCCTAGAAGTATAAATATTATAATATTTATATACTAATAGATATTAATATCTTATATTAATTATTTAAAGGGGTAGTTATAAGACTAATTAACTAGTATATAGCCCTAATAGAGGATATCCTTAGGATAAGTAGGAAAGTTATAAGGAAAAGGAGTATAAAGGGTAAGAAAAAGGTAGTAGAGTCTATAATATTAATTTAGCTTAATAAATAGTTTCACTAAGTCCCTAGGTTTACTAGCTTAAAATACTTTAAATACTTTAGTAAGGTTAAATAGTAGAGCGGTAATAAGTAGAAGGTAATAGTATATTAATTAGTTCTAGTAATAGCACCTCTACTAGCTAGGAAGCGAGACTCCGTAATCTATTATAGTTAAGTAATTATAGACTTCATTATACTAGTAATATATAAAAGTTATAATAAGAATACCTTAACCTATATATAATATATACTATACTAGATTAACCGCTTAAAGATAGTTTTTATAAAGTATTAACCCTAAAATATAACCCTAGATAATAATAATAGTAATAAAACCTAATTTAATATCCCTAAACTATATATTATAATATATTACGCCGTATTAATTTACTTATATAATAGTATATAGGGTTTTAATATAGCTTATAATAAAGCTATATATAAAGTTCTACTTAAAACCTTCTTTCTTATAATAAATAAGATAGAAGGCTAGGAGCGCTAAATCTTAAGTTATAATATACGCTATTAAAACCTTATTATAATAAATAATATAATACTTTATAGTAAGATAAAGTCTACTTTAAGCGCGAGTTAATAAATAAGTAATAGATATTCTACTACTACTTTAAGACCTAATATATATAATAATAGTAATTCCTAAAGGTAATATAATAATATTATATAATCTAAAATATAGTTATAAGTAATAATAGAAGGTCTTATAAGTACTAGCTAATCTAGAGTTTAAGTATAATAGCTTTATAAATATATTAGTAGTTTTCCTTTTAAAAAAAACTAAAATAGACTTAAGGGGTAGTTATATAGTAGTAATAAACTTAATAGACGCGAGAAGGATTTAATATAAGTAAATTACTATTTTATTAGAATTTATTAATCTTTAACCTACTAGAAGTATAATAGTAAGGACTCTTTAAATATAAATCGCCTTTAATAGGAAAAGGTCTAATATACTTTATACTAGCGTAGGAGGAAAGGGTAGTAGTATAATTATATCTAGGTATAAGAGATTAATCCTAATATTAGATACAAAGTTATAAGATTTATAAAAGGAAGTGGTAGATATATAAGGTAACTATAACTTATTATTTCTATCCTTAACTATAAAAGACTTAAGAAGGATAGAAGATTATAAATATATATAGGGGCGTTTATTAAGGTAATATACTAGATTAATAGTAGAGTAATAAATAAGGTATATAGAATACTTAAAGTAAGGATATAACTATTAAGTAGGTCCTAAAACCTAAGGCTTCTAGGTACTTAGCGTTTCTATAATTTATCTTATATACTTTATAATATATATCTAGTACTAGCGAATAAGGAATATATAAGATTCTATATAAATAATTATATTAACTAGGATTAATTTAATACTATTTATAACCTAGATTTTCTATTAAATAGTACTAGGGTTATAGATAAGTAGGCTAAGGAATATAGACGTAGATAATAGCTAGATAAATAAGGAAATATTTAGTATAAATAAGGCGTAGAGGAAGAATTAGCCTAATATTAAGCTAAAGCTAGGCTAAATTATATTTATTAGACGGGCGGTAAAATTTAAAATATTAACTTTTATAAATTAAATATTAATATTAATAGTATAATTAGTAGCTATTTATATATTATAATAACTAAATATATATTATATAATCTTTAAATAAGATAAATCTATTTTACTTAAAGTAGTTATACTACGTATATCTTAGGGTACTTATAATACCTAGAGATATATTATTAATTATACTCCCTATATAAAGAATATAGGTAAAGTAGATAGATATATATAGGTAGTATATAAGTAGTAAATTAATATATTATATAAACCTATTATATATACTATTATATTTTATATACTATTCTCTTTAAGTCTAAGATCTTACTCTACGTAATCTCTTATAGTAGTTATATACCTAATAGTGTTATAAGTATAACCTTTCCTAAGTATAAAAAGGATAAGTAAAAGAATAAGATATAATTTATATAAAGAAAGTCCTAGTAGTATAATAGTTAACTACGTAAGTTAATTCCTATTTCTTATCTTATCTTAATTATTATAATAATAATAACTAGCTACGCCTACTACTTATAAGCTATTATATAGCGGCCTTATACTAATATAAGCTACCATTCTAACTCTATATATTAATACCCTTAAGAATACTTTAACTAAATTAGTAGAATACCTACTAACTAAGTTTAACTCTTATAAATATCCTTTAATTTTTACTTTTTAATATTTAATAAGTTAGATTTCTAACTATTACTACTACTTACCCGTTACTATTACTATTACCTACTTATTACTATCTCTATTACTTACTAGTTACTATCTCTATTACCTACCCGTTACTATCTCTATTACTTACTAGTTACTATCTCTATTACTTACCCTTTACTATCTCTATTACCTACCCGTTACTATCTCTATTACTTACTAGTTACTACCTCTATTACTTACCGGTTACTATCTCTATTACTTACCTAGCTAATTAATATTATTATTATATATATATAGTAGAATTTTAAATATATATCTTAAAATAGCGACGTAGTTAATAATTATAGGGGTAGATAGCTTAGCGGTATATTTTATTATTCTAGACTTCCTAATCTAGACTAACTTCTATAAGTAGTTAGTTTAAGCCGGCGACATCTAATATTTATATTATAAGGGCCTACTAGACGCGTAGCTTTAGTAGAATAGAGCCTAATAGGGAGGCTATACCTACTACTTACTAGACTAACCTTATAATTAAATATTAGAGAGACCCCGCTTATTTATCTTACTAGCCGCCTCTTTTTAGTAGTAGAAATTTATCGCCTACTTAATAAACTTAGGTACTAAGAACTAACTATTAACGGCGAGGTATTATAGCGAGGAACCTCTACTACTTATAAAACTAAAGATACTTATTATTTAAGAAATACCTTCTAATCCTCCTTATAGAACCTTAAGACTATATATACTATAATAGGTATAAATTATTATTAATTTAGACTTATAATCTAAGTATACCTTAGATATAACTAAGTAGGAGAAAGAAATATTAGTTAACCCTAATAATAGTAATAGTAAATATACTAAGTATACTTATAATATTATATATAGTAGGTAATATAGATATATTAATAATATTTATTATCTTATAATTATATATCGCGTAGTTGCGTATAAAGATATTAGATTTTTAGAATAATATATCTAGAATATTATTATATCCGCCTATCTAAATCTATTTAGCCTAACTTTAGCCTAATCCTAGCTAAGTTAGGCCGTAATATTATTCTATTATAGCTTAAGGTAATAGGAAGTTACTCTATATATTTATAGCTAGCTAGGGGCGGGTTACATAGGATACGTAACTTAAAACTAGCGGGCCGACTTCCTGAATTACTAATATAAAAGGATCTATCTAATATACCCTATCTAACCTAACTTATAGATTAGCTAGGATAAAGGCTACTAGATATAGAATTATCTATATTAAGATTATTAAATTCTAATTAAATAGCTTTATTATTAAGGCCTATAGAACTTAATACTCCTAAAGGACCTAAAGGGACTAATATATTCTAGGCGCTAATTGTAAAAGAATTAAGGGTAATATAGAATAGTAATATAAACTATTATATTATATAGAATAATAAGTAAAGAATATTAGGTATAAGATAAATTCTAATTATATAAAACTATTTAAATTTATATTATAGGGAAATTATATTAGAGTCCTTTACTATTTTATTAGCGGCTTAGCTTCTTAGTAATACTTTAGTAAGTTAGATTAGTCTAATTTAACTCGCTAAGGTACCGAGGCCTTTTTAGGTTAGTACCGGATATAGGTACTACGTGTTCGGGTCGGTACCTAAATAGGTACTAAGTATTCGGGTTAGTACTAATTTATAGTACTAAAACCCGACTTAATAGTTAGTCTATATATAAATAATATTATAGGCTTCTTTAAAAGCCTACTAGAATACCTAATTTATCTCTAAAGACTATTTATATTATTTTATAAGTATTATCTAAGTCTTAGTCCTAAGAAAACCTTCCTTAGTTACCTATCTATTAACCTTCTTAGCTAGTATATTAACGCCTTTAGGCTTTCTACCTTAGAAGAAAAGCTAAGGGCTATTACTACCTTATACTTCCTAGATTCTCTTAGAGATCTAGAGATCTTCTTAGGCTTTATAGGATAGCTAAGGTTATTTATATTAAGGTATACCTAGCGAGCTAATCCCTTATAAAGATATAAGACTAACCTTATAGCCCCTCTTATTATATTAAATATTAAAGGTTATACTAGAAAGACTAAGGCTATTAAAGCCTTTTATTACCCTATTAAAGAAGAACTCCGGGCTTTTTATAACTTAAAGGAAGCCTTTAGGAAAGCCCGCTTTCTAATATATTTTAATAAAATAAGGTTCTTATTTATTAACCTAGACGCCTTTAAAGCCTAGGGGTTTACTATAATAATATATTATATAAAAGGTAATTTAGATAGTTTAAAGCCTTTTATAAGAATTAATATCTAGTTAATTATATTCTTTAATAAGATACTTAATCCCGCTAAATAAAACTACTAGCTTATAGAGCTTAAGGTAGTAGGTATTATATAGGTTATTTAAAAGACTAGGTATCTTATTAAATCCTCTTATAAGCCTCTAATAATTATCTATATAGACTACTCTATAATAGTACTAATATTTAAGTAAACTAGCCTTAGTTTATTATTAACTAATAAACTTAATCTCTATCTTATTAGGGTATCTTAGTACCTATTATAGTTTAACCTCCTTATAAAGTATAAGCTAGGTAAGGGTAATATTATCCTAGACGCGCTATCGCGCCTTAAGGGAGATATAAGGGATATCTTACTAGCTATAATAGTTAGTATATTAGATATATTATATACTAAAGCCTTTTATAGTATAGACTACTATCTCTTAGATAAATCTAAGGCGCTATTATTCTATATTACCCTAGTTAAGATATTATATATATTTAAAACACGCTTATTATAAGCCTATTAAGATAACTAATAATAGAATAAGGTCTTTAATATACTTAAAGTAACTAGCTAAGCTCCTAAAGCCTCTTATATATCCCTGAGATTTAAACTCTAGGATAATCTTATCTACTATACTAACTTTAATAATAGGCGGGAGCGACTATATATTCTAAATATAATAGAAAAGGAAGTTTTCTACTTAGTTTATAATAAATAATACTATAATAGCTTTTATAAGACCTATAAATATATAACTAGCTCCCTTTACCTCTAGTATCTTACTTCTTATCTCTAAGCGTATATTAAGTATTACCCTAGTTATTAGATTAATTAAATGAAATATTATAAACCTTATAATAATATATAGCCTATTAATAGGCCTAGTATCCTATTCTATATAATTATAATAGACTTTATCCTTACTTTATTATTAATATAAGAAAATAGCTTTAATAGTCTACTAACTATTATAGATAAGTTCTCTAAGTATATCCTCCTAATTATAAGGTAAATAATATAGGACGCTACCTAATAGGTAGACTTAGTACTAGTAGGCCTTATAGGTTACGACTAGGGGATCCTATATACTATAATTAGTAACTAAGACCTAAAATTTATATTAAGTTTCTAGACGGCTTTATTTTATAAGCTAAATTACTAACTACTAATATCTATATCCTATTACGCCTAAATTAATAGATAATTAGAATAAACTAACTAGATAATTAAAATTACTTTACACTTCTATACTTCCTAGTACCCTTATATTAATAGTATTAATTAGTCCCCTATTATTCTATATTTATAGAGCTATCTTAATAACTCTATTAATACTTTAATAGGCTTAGTACCTAATAATATTATCTATAGCTTTAAGGTATATAATACCCTTAGCCTACTATTATTAGCTATAGATATCTCTATTAAAGACTTTAGTAGGCTCTAATAGCTTTAAAGGGAATAGGTTAAAGAGTCTATTATATTCGCTAGTATCTTCTCTAAGGCTAGATATAATAATAAATATTAGGCTCTTAATATATCTAAGGGTAATAAACTCTACCTACGCCTAAATTATAGTTACTCTATTCTAGGCCTTACTAATCTTAAGTTATATTAATAATAAGTAGGACCTTTTAAGGTCCTTAATTATATTAGCCCCCTAGCTTATAGACTCTAACTACCCCTTATAATATAAATATACCCTATTATATCTATTACTTAGCTTAAATTATATCCTAGTTTAGACCTATATAAGTAACTATAATATAATAACCCCCTTATTTATAATAATACTATAGAGGATAAGTATAAGTTAGAAGCTATAATTAGTAGGCGTATTATAGGTAAGAATAAGGTTTAATACCTTATTAAATAGAAGGATTATAGCCCTTAATATAATATTTTAGACCTTTATAATACTATATAGCTTATTAAAGACTTTAATAAATATACTTATAGTTAATTAAGATTATTAAAAGGGAAGTAGTAGTAAGGGCGCTACTTTATTTTCTTTTAGTAGGCATTTATTATAGATATGGTATTAGCGTATACTATAGAAGGTTTCTGCAGTCACCTTATCATTCCTTAATAGACACGCGGGTCGCAAAAAAGCCGGAACGTTCAAGCCAAGGATTTTAGTAGGGTTCCCGCCAAGGCCCAATTCTGAATGTTCCGGCTTTTTTGCGACCCGCGTGATAGAATCCTTAATAGAAAATTAACCATTCCACTTATAATTATTCTACCCATGTCAATTACGCTGTAATAATACCATATTAATTTTCCACTATAAATGTTTGCTTTACTGAAATCAAGTAACTATAATTCGCCTTTAAGACGTTTATTAAGGGCGCTAATTATATTAGCGACGGTGATATTAATAGTTCCAGCCGCTTTAATACTAAATATTGAAAGAGTCGGGAAGGAAGAGATTCGGGCGGTAGAGTCCTATTGACCGTCTTACGGGGTACTCTAGGTCTATATGGCGATATCTTAGGATATACCGAGACCTGCGGATGAAATTCAATGTATTGAGTAGTACTAGAGAGAGTAGGCGAAAAGGGATTGGTCGGGGTCTCTGAGCAGTATATGGACTTTGGTAATGCCTAAGGGAAAAATTTAGAGAGAGTGTAGAGAAATCCGGCGAATGATATGGCGTAAATGACACACAGAGCTTTACCTTTCGCTCATTAAATTCGGCGGACCCCACTCGAAGTTGCTCGAGTCACCAATGCGCACTTATCTGCCCAAGATAATGCTGCGTGTGGTCAAAGAAGACCCAGAAACGTAGGGGCGCCTGGTCCCCAGCAACAGGAATCTCTCTATGTCCACAGTTTTCCTTCTTGTCCCCGGCGCAATATTGGTCAATCATCTGAAATCCTGCATTCCACGTCCCGTCCATGAAATCCAAGCCGGAGTCTCCAAATTCATTTTCATTATAGCCATCGGCCCAGGTAGCAACCTCGTCAAGCCCGGCCAGCTCGACGGGATCGCAGGCGACGAGGAAGTTGAGGGCTTGAGGTCGCGTGTTACAAAGGGTACATAGAGTCCAGAGATGGTAGAATGATCCTTTGAAGCGTGCGCGTTCGGAAGGTCTCAGTCCTGGGTTGTCGCCGCGGAGGTGCGCGCGATGGTGCACCTGGCAAACTTCGTCCCAGTGTTTGCAGGCGGCGGAGGCGCAACGCGCGTCGAAAAGAAAGCGCTCATGGCGAGATAGGGAGGGTTCGGGGGAATGTGGATGGGCTGCGGTGTGGGCCTCTTCTTGCGCAGCGATCAGACGCTCGGCGTCGCTGAAGTTGGGGAGGGCTCGGAGAGCGACGAGGTAGAAGATGGCAGGGGAGTTGGCGAGCCAGATGGAGTGGAAGGCTCGGGATGTTCGGGCCAGGGTATTGACGGCGGAGAAGTCGGCTGTGGATTGGAAGATCTGGCAAAGTATCTCTGGTGGGAGGTCTATTATGGACATTGTGATCATCGATCCTTTTCAGGCTGCCGATATCAACTTGGTTATGGGGATATGGGACTGTGATCACGGTTTTACATCTGGTAACGAATGAAGTATTGCCTCGCAGGATTCATGGGCGCAACGCCGCAAGAGGATGCAGTTTGAAGCGTGGGAAGAGGATGCAGTTTGAAACGTAGGAAGAGGCAGTGACGCCCCGAGTACGTAGTAAATATGGAAGAAGATTCGTGACACCAAAATTCCTGCAACACGCTAAAAATATGGCGCTAAGCCTAATTAGGAGTCTTGACACAAATATCCACTATCTTCCGGTCCGGCTGTAGTACAACTGCGCAATGCTCACTTGGATATGACAAGCGTTTCCCTGATTAGACAAACATGTTGTGTACTACTTCAAGGTCTATCGATGCTGGATAGTATCGGGTAAAGTCCACACACTACGCCAACTCTCAATATGGGCATAAGCCACCGTCAGCCTGTCAGAAACAGATGGATTGGTGGCTGCGATGATGATCCGGGCTTATGAAGGCTGTGCTGCTCTGACTGAAACCAGAATGTTGGAATATATTGTCACCTCAGCAAAACACATTCGGTGGCCGTAAGACTACGCCACTTATCAATGCCGGCATAAGCATAAGCCGACTGGCAGGATCAAACGCAGCTGTAAGAATAGCAAAACAACGTCAGTAAGAGTTGCCTGCTTGTCCGAGCCACACATAACCTGATCTTGTGACAGTCCCATCTGTCTCGTCTCTTACTTCAGTATAGTGAGCACAGGAGTATAATCTTTATAAAAGCCATGCTTCTCCCCTTGTGCCAAATCTTCTTTCTACTCAGATCTCCAGACCATCATTTACGTTAATTTCCTTCAAATTGTCCTATAACTATTTGTCTCCTCCAACATTTTCACCATCTTTCGGACGATCATCCGTATCCTTCACCGGGGCCAAGTCTCTCCTGCACGCAGCCCAATGGCGTCATGCATTTCACTCCCCAAGGTCCAGGCCCTCGTCGTTTCATCGGCTCTTTTCTCGCTGTATTAGCACTCATAGGTCCCATCAATTCCGTACTTGCATTTCCAGCTAGCGCTGCAGCTCCACACAATAAACGTGCACTCGATGTTCCTGGACTGGGAGTCGAGCTTGAGATCGCTCAAATCATATACGACCCGAAAGGTAAAAAAGATGAGGACATTACCTCAGATAGGAGAGAGCAACTCAAGGGTGCAATAATCACACCCATCGCTTTTGGCAAAGACCATCCCAAGGAGAATTGAGATATCACCGCTGAAATCTCTGGCACGGATAAGCCTTTCACAGAGATCATCTCAGATGGCAAGAAAAACGAGATCGGAAAACATGGGACGAAGAAACTCGGCGAGCAGATCACCACATATATGGTACGTACATCCTAATTCCCTTCAAGTTTCGGTCTTGCTTGTTCTTACGCGATTGGTTTTTGAAATATAATGGGACTGGGCTCCATGTCGTGACAAAGACTGTAAAGTTCAGATCGAGGGGTTTGCAGAGTACAGCCCGTGGGCTGTACTATGGCCCAAGGGTGAAACAAAATTCGAAAAACTTCGTATCAGCCCTCAAGCCACAGCGGCAATGCCACTGGAAGGTCTACTGCAAGTCCTCAAAGACGGCAAAGACAAAAAGGACAATGTCCTAGCCAACCAACTCGCTTCCTACAACGACAAAATCGTCATTCCAACTAAAGACAGCTTCAAGGACTTTGGAAAAATCAATCCCGACGACATTACCGACGAATTTCTTGGCTTCTTTTCCCTCCTCACAACTTACTGCATCGTCGCCAACGACAACGATGAAATTTATGGTCCCAAACGTTCCCTCAACATCATGCCACGTACCGATTTCCTTGCCATGTACAAGAAATTTATCGAGGAGAAGCTCAGAGCTGAGATCTCCGAGTGCGGTAATTCCCTCTACACCATCGTCTCCACGGTCTCCGGAGTCTCCAACAATAAACTCAAGGACTACGAATTCAAATGGAAGCCTGACGATCTTCGCAACAAGGTTGATCAAGACTGGGATGGCAAAGACGACATGATCAAGAAGGGCCGTCTTCGCGTCGACAAGTTCCTAGATGATTTGCAGATGAACGATAAAGTCGCGAAGAAACAGCTCGATCTCCTCAAATTGATGGACTTGTCAACCCGTCACGGACAAATCGGCGGTCTGAACGACCGTATGGAGAGCGTGGTGGACCACCCATCATCTCCGGCTCCGATCTTTGAGTTTAGAGACTTAAAAGCTATCACAGGCGATGATGTGGCGAAGAGGATGGGAGAGTATGAGGACAAGGCTATCGAGATGCATAAGAGGGCAACATCAGATATTGTTGCAGCATTTGCTGCGAGGGTGGGACAGGAACCGAAGTGTAAGCCGAAGAAGACGGAATGTCCAACTGGACAGGTACCGAATGCTGCGACGGGGAAGTGTATGGATGTTGGACCCATTCCACCCTACAACACAGGAACCTCCTGCTTCCACCTCGAAGAAACACAGATCCCCTGCCTCGGCAACGACAAGAATCTGCTCGCGTACGTCAAAATGGTGGACGACAAGAAGCTCCCGATCGGGGAAACGCAGGTCTCCAACGGCGAAGCAGGCGTCTATATCGATGTTGGGAATTCCTATTCTTTCAAGTCGAAATTGTTGAATCCGCTCGTAATCACGGGGGAGCATCGGAATGATTACGTACAGTTTACTATTGGTGGATTGAGCTGGCAGAGCACGACGCCGAATGGGGGGGCGAGTTGTACGGTTGGGGGGTGGGATCCAAGGGAGGGGCCGAGCTGTGGGCACTTTGGGACAAAGCCGGCAAAGAACAATATGAATTGTTGCTTCCCATGCGATGGGAAGACTTAGGTTGTGATGGAGGTTGTGGAAGTGGAGTAATGCCTTGACCTTTCGATAATTAAAGCACTTGACAGCTACTCATTTGGTCTTGTACTTTGGTCTATGTTTATGTGTAAAAGCTAACTAGCTCCTTGCCTAGAAACTCTAAACGCGAAAAGGACATTTCGTATAGAAATTAATAACTACGTTAACAAGTAGATTTTAAGGACCCTTAATTAATTATTAAAAGCATTAATATTTACTTTACTAGATAATTAGCTGTAGATAAGACTTAAATATCTAAAATAGTTCTTTATTTATTTATATTTTATACTCTATAATCTAGCTACTTAGAGCTAACAAGGGCGGTTTATATCTAGCTTACTAGAGGAAACTATAATTTATAGAAGAAAACCTTATCCCTTACCCTATTTATTATTATATTTCTAGACCTCTAGATATAATATACTATCCTAATTTATAATCTCTATACTATTTTATTCTCTCCTTCTATTAAGGTTACCTATCCTTTTACCTTTTAACTAGAGCCTACTTACTCTTATATAGCTCTAAAGAGTTATTCCCTTATTAATATAAACTAGCTAAGTATACCTTATTAAATAACTTGCTTAATTACTACCTTTAAACCCTTTAAGGTTAATATTATCTAGTAGAAGTTACTTAACCCCGCCTTTTAAAGTATCTACCTACTCTCTTTAATATAATTAAGGTAGAATATAAGTATATTATTATAAAATGCTACTATAGTAGATAGTAGTAAGCGCTAGTAGTAGGCGCTATACCTTATATAGCTTAGATTAGTTAGATATAAGGGGTTATCTTAATAGATAGTAAGGTAAGCCTTTATATACCTATTACCTAATAGTACCTTTACCTCGTATTACTTTTTACGACGTAATTCTACTATATTTAGTAGTAATACTATTATATAATACCCTAATAGGTTAGAGATAACCTAATAGGTAGTATAGACTAGGAGTCCTCTACTAATAAACTTAGTAGTAGACCGCTACTAAGTTTACTATTCTATACTAGTTAAATTAGCCTAGATTTTACCTTAATAATTATAATATATCTAGATCCCTACCTCTTTATAATATTAGGTACGATACCTATCTAATATCTTAACTATTAGATTTAGTATTTAACTTTTACCCCTTACTAAGATATCTACCTTCTTAGAAAATTAAGGTTATAGTTTCCTTAGTAGGGAAACTATTATAACTTTAAAATAGTAATAAATACCTACTTTATCCTATCTATCTTAATTCTTTTACTACTTTTAATTACTATTTACTTTATTTACCTTTATACTTACTAGTCTACTATAATATATTTTTCCCTATTATAATTTTTCCCTCTTATTTATTATAGTCTACTCTATCTTATTAAGGAAGTAGACTTACTTTATTTAAAGGATTACTAAATAGCTTCTTATAATAGTATCTTTATAAGCTATATTAGAAGAAAATAATTTATAAGAAAATACTATCCTTTTCACTTTCTAGTTAGACGCTTTTATTAGAATAGGGTATTTATAGATTAATTTAATACTAGAAAGAATTTATAGAATTATATATAAAATTATAACTATCTCTTTCTAGCTAGTATAATTAGCTACTAAATATTATAAACTATTAATAAGGGGTATTTATACTTACTTTAAGACTTATTTTATAGAACTATTAATTTAGCCCTTAGATTAGGTTGTTAATAAGCTAGCCCTTTAACTTATAATAAAAGGGTTTACTAGAGATATATAGAAATTTATCCTACCTACTCTTAAAGAGAGTTCTTAGTTAGACCTAGCTTATACTCTTATTACCCCTTACTCTTTATTACCTATATTTATTTAAGCCTTATAAAAGGTACCTCTAATTATTTTCTTTATTAAGGTATTAATATCTATCCCTTTTAAGATATATTTATACCTTAGTTAAGAGTTATTAATACTATAATAGCCTAGCTACTCCCTAATCTTAGTAGAACTAGAGCTTAATAAGGCTATTTAAATAGAAAATACCTCCTAGGAGCCTAAAGATATCTTAAGGTTACTAGAAACTATTTAATAAAGTACTTAAAGGTCTATTAAAATAAGATAGCCTAGCTACTTAATAGAATTAGAGTCTAGTAAGGCTACTTAGGCGGGAAATAACTCCTAGGAGCTTAAATATAGTTTAAGTTTATTAGAGATTAAGATAACCCCTTAAGACTCTAAGTTAAATCTATTAGACTAGGACTCTAAGCTAAACCTACCTAACTAGGACTTTAAATTAAACCCGCCTAACTAGGACTCTAAATTAAATCTACTTAACTAGGACTCTAAGTTAAATTTACTTACCCCGCTAAGTTTTAAATAGTATAATTACCTTAAACCTTAGGTAACTAACCTTAGGATAAGCTCTTTAATATAGAAAATCTAAGTAATTTATAAGGAGGAACTCCTTAAAGTAGAAGCTAAGGCCGCTTACCTAGAAGCTTTTAAATTATAAGCTACTACTTAAGGTAAAGACTTAATAGTCCTAGAGTTAAGTACTATTACTAAGCGTAGGGTAAGGCCTAATACGCCTAATATAAGAGACCGCCTAGTTACTATTAATATAGATAATCTTAGGAGAATTATATATAAGGAAGTTAGTAGTAATACTAGCCCGCCTAAGCTACTTAGTAATCCTAGCTTATAAAGTAATTCTAGCCTATTTAATCTACTAGGCGTTAATACTAAAGGTAATAGTTAACTAAGATTTAGTACTTAGGATATAAGATTTTTATACCTAGACCTACCTAAGTTATATAGCTTAGGGGATATAATATATACTTATAAAGAAACTATTTTTTATAAAGTATATACTTTTAATAAACGCGTATATAATTATATAATATTAGTTAAAGAAACTAATATATAGAAAATCTTACTATATACCTTAAGGATATATCCCTAAATTAGTACTTAAAAAAATTAATAATTTTAAATAATAAGTTTTCTAAGAAATACTATTAGTAGATTTTATTAATTAACTCGCCCTAAGATTTAAGATATTAGTATCTAAGGTACTTAATTAATTAAATAAGGAAAAGTACTCTATTATTTATATATACTAGGATAAGGATTTATAAGCCTATTTATAAAATATCTAGTTATATATTATAATAACTAGAGTAGATAATATTTATACCTAGCTAACTTAGACCTAGAATTAATTAGATATTAATATTAGATCTATATAACTCTACTTACTAAGACTATTATATTCTAAGATTTTATTAAAGAGCTAGAAGTTTAATATAATTTATAAAAAGCTATAGATAATTACTATTACTTAAATAATAGTAATTATAAAAGGTAGGTAGAGTCTAATTACTAACTACTACTAAATATAATACCTAGGCCGGCCTACCCTTATAATAATTATTAGTAGTAGGGCTATTAAAGCTATTAAGCTAGCTATTATAATAGCTATCTACTAAATTATAAGGGTAATTTCTATACTTAGATTAGATACTTATAAATAGGATAGTTAATTAGATATAAATTACTACGCCTTAACTAGCTCCTAATAAATAACTTATAATTATTATATTAGTAGTAGAGGTAAGTAATTATACCTCCTCTAGTTAAGAAGGCTAATCTAATTAGGGTAGATATAATATTAGTCGCGGTAGTTATAATAACTTCTAAGGTAACTATAACTCTTATAAAGGATAGGGTAGTAATTACTATTAGTACGCCTTATAACCTATTAATTATAGTTATAGATATTAGAATAATTAAATACCTATATTATAAGCTACTACGTATTATAGATACGCGGAAATAATTATAATAGTTAAATTAATAAATAAGTTCTTCCTTAAAGTAGAGTATAATACTAGTAAGTTTAAGTACGCCGCTTATCTAGATAAATATAGGTTCCTAGTAGTAGCCTTAATAGATACTCCTACTTACTAGAAAGAAGTATTTTTACTAGACTAGGAAAATAGTAAGGTATATAATCTTATAATTAATACCTATTACTTTTATATTAAAATCCCTTATATAGATTCCTACCTTATTAAGATACTTCTCTTATAATTAAAAACCTACTACTAGTATAAGGAAGATTTTAGTTTAGGAAACCTATTATACGCGTATCTAGTATTATATTAGGGTAGTAAGAGTAGCTAAGATAATAAGTATATTTTTATTAAGGTAAACGTTAAATAGAAAGACTTACTAGAGCTAGTAGTAGACTTAGATATTATACTATATCTTAATACTAGCTTATTATTCTAATTATAGTATTTTACTATAGTCTACGCTAGATTTTAGGTTATAAGTAATACTAAAGTAATCTACCTAGATATAAAATATATAATAATACTTATTAACTATAAATTTCTAGTATAAATTTTACTTATAATAATTATTAAGAAAATATATACCCTAATAAATATTTAGGGTACAGGTTTAGCTAGGTATTCTACTAATAAATATATAATAATTAATATATATATTCTAGGCTAGAAGGGAGAATAAAAGGCCCTAGTATATTTTTATTATAATATATATTTAGTTAATAACCTTAAGGTAAAAATACTAGTTAGAATAGATATTATAAGCCTAGAAAGAATAATCCTTAACTTAAGTAACTAGAAATTAACTATTAAAAGTTATAGTAGACTTATTACCCTAATCTAGATTTTAGTAAAGGATAATATTATTATCTATTATACTATATATAATAAAAAACGCGTGGTTATTCTAATAAATTTAATAGCTTAAATACTAATACAGCTAAGAACTCCTACTTCTTTACCTAATAGGAATTACCTTTTTAAACCCTATTTATAAGGAGCGTACGTCTATATTATTAATACTATTCTACCTTTTATCTATATTAAAAATAATATTAAGGTAGATAGGATTATATTTATATATTCTTACCTTAATACTATTATTAAATTTAATACTAACTTTTACTATACTACTTACCTAGAGGATTATATCTATATTATAGTAAAAATTAATATTAAGGTTAACGCCTTACTATTAGGTAAAGAGGTTAAAATTTAAGATAGTATCTCCTTATTTAGGAATAAAGGGGAGCTAGAGAAGCTAAAGGCCTTAATATATAAACTCTAGGATATCTAAAAGGATAATAGTAATATTATTAATATCCTAGAAAGAGACTAAATAATAGTATTAATAAATATTAACTAGAACTCCTTTATAACCTTAAAGCTAAATTAGAGGGTATATCTAGTAGGTATTATAGATAGAGAATTAATAAGGAATTTAATAAACTTTATAAATAAGGGTATATAAGATAGATAGATAGACTAATACCTTTTACCTTCCCTATATTTATTATATAGAAAACTATCTTAAGTAGGCTAGTAGCTCTACTTATAAGAAAGGTAAGAGTAGTAGTAGATATTTAAGGTCTTAATAAGATTACTACTACTTACTCCTACCTATTATAGTTATAGATTAAAATTATAAATACCTTATAAGGGATAAATAATATAAGTCGTATAAATAGTCTTACCGTCCATTTTTAGTTCCTAGTAAAACTAGAGGACTAGTATAAATTTACCTTTACTTCTTATTAGAGATTAGAATACTTAAAGGTTATTATAATAGTTATAAAAACTTACCCCCCTTTATTTAAAGAATTATAAATAGGGCACTATACCCCCTTTAAGATTTTATTTATACTTATATAAATAACCTTATTACCTTCTCTTAAACTTTTAATAAGTATTTATCCTACTTTAAGTAACTTTTTTAACTTCTATCTAAACTAAATATAATAATTAATATTAAGAAAACCTTCCTAAATTATCCTAGTATTACTATTATAGATATAGGATTCTCTTATATAGTTATATCTTAATGTTTTAATATTCTTCCTCGGGTATACTACTCCCAACTCGGTTAGACCCTATAAATAAAGAAATCCGATTAGATATTATAGATTTCCTATTCTAGATAGCTAAATAATTTATATATATTATACCCTAGATAACTAATCCTTAATAATAGTAGTAATACTAGATATTTTAATAGGTTTAGGCTGCTAGGCGCTAACCCTAACAGGCTGCTCTATATTAAAAATTATTAGCTATCTAAGCGCCGTCTAAGAAGGCTGCTAAGCGCTCTATTAAATAAAATTAAGGATCTAAATAAAGAAATTTTCTTAATAAAAGCTATTTATAAAATTCTAAAGAAGGTATTTAAAAGGACGTTGTTATAAGTATCTACTATTATTATATTAACTTTCCTACTACTATACCTAGGGAAAAGGGTTAACTTAAGAAATTCCCTCTATTAGTTTATAACTAACCTAAAAGACCTCCTTTAATATTAAAATCTATATTTAATATAGCTAACCTTAATAATAGTCTACCTCTAGAAAATAAGGATAGTAACGGTCTAATTATAAAATATACTAAGATAGAAGACGATAATAAAACTATAAAAGGTAAAGATAAGGAAGGAAAGAGATAGAGCCTATATTAGAGGGCTAGAGACTCTATTAAGGGTACTACTAATTTTATCTCCTCTTATAAATAGCTTACCCGTTATATTAATAGGTCTTAGAGTTACTTAATTAATTAATTTAAACTAATTTAAACTTATAATAAGTCGTAGTTTATTATAATAAAAAAGTGTTTATAATAATATATTAGTAAGTAAGAGGAATAGGTTAAATCCTTTACAACGGCTATTCAAGTAGATATTAGTTAGAAATTTAATAACTTCTTAAAAATTTACTATTAGTCTCTATAAAATACCTTTTAGGATATTAAATCTAGTTAGGTAGCCTTACCTAAACCTTTAATTATAACTGCGTTCTATATATTAACTAATTAGCTTCTTTAGACTTAGTAACCCTATATCCCTCCCTACTATTAGAAGAATACTTAGGCCGTTTAAGAAGAGGTAGAAGATACGGATAATAAAGATAGTAAATATAATATAAGGGATATACTAAAGAGATAGGGCTTTACTAGTATATAAGAATATAAAAAGAATACTCTACCTAAACTATTAGATAAACTACGTTAATAATAAAGTAAGATAATAAATAATACTTATAAGAGTAAATTTAAACTAATTAAAATTAGTTACTTTTACCCTAGACTAGCCGTCTTAAAAGAAAATCTTAAAGGACCTTATATTATATCTAGTAAATATATATTCTACTATAATATTAATTTATTTATTTAACAGGCTAAATATACTAGATAAACTAGGCCTAAAGTAGCTAAAAAATTATACCTTTATTTATATAGATTGGTTATAATATAGTTTTTATACCTTAAGACTAGCTATTAGGACTCTTTCTCTAACGACCTCACCTATTTTTATACTACGCTAGTAGAGAAATATAAATAGTTATAATTATAAGTATTTAATAGGCTATATATAGAATAATATACTATATAAGATACTAAATAACGTCGCCTTATAAATAAATACGTATAAGTAATACTACTTAGTAGATAGTCCTATAACTAATTAGTAGTAGCTATACTAATACTAGCCTGGAAAAATCTAGATTAGGAGCTATAATAAGATATCTATTATTTAAATAGTAATTCTAACGATTTTACTTATAATCTTAACGACGTAGTAGACTACTAGGTATTATATCTACTAACTTCTAGATCTAGCTTAATAACTAAGCCGATAACCTACCTAAATAGCTATAATTATAGCTCTAGGCGCGAGCGTATAACTAAGGATAAGGAAGTAGCCTTCTAATATAGTTTATATATAGGGAAATAATAGTACCTCCCCCCTAAATCTAATAGGGACCCTGTAAATAGAAGGAGTAGCTAATAGCTCTAACTACTTATATTAGCCCTGATATATATATCTTAGCCTATAAGAATTAATAATAATATAACTTAATATAATATACCTTAGGCGAGCTAATAATATAGAACTATTATCTTAATTCTTCCTAATAGAAGCCTAGCCTATAATCTTATTAATTAGGGCCTAAGGACTTATAATACCTAAGATATAATATAATATAGACCTACTTAAGAAATAGCTAGTATACTATCCTTATTACTTATACGCTAAGGAGATTATAACTCTAGAGGTTTAGATACTATTAGCCTTAAGACGGCTTAATAGCTATTTAACTAAATAGCTATCCTTAAGGCTAAAGTAGTAGAGTCTTAATATAATACTATTAATACGGCCTTATAAAGGGGAAGAGGTCTAATAGATCTATTAGGGCTTATTATAAGGCGTAGTATAGCCCCTTTTATATATATACCTCTAATAGGAGCTATAATAATAATAATAGTAATAAATTAGGATTATAAGAGAGTAAAATATAATAAACCCCTAATATTTACTAGCCCTTTTTTAAACGTCCTTTTATAGATTATTAACTATAATAACTTCTTTAACCTCTAGATTATTAAGGGCTCTAATACTTAAGTATTTATAGCGTATACCTAAGACCTAAAATTAGAATAAGGATATAACTTATAAGACTATTAGGCCTCTAAGAGACCTTTAAGGACTAAGATAAGCTATAAGTATAACTATTAGAGAATTACTCTATTAGGGATATTAGGTTAGATATAGAGTTAAAAATAGACTATATATATATAGGAAATAGGGAGTTAGTATAAAATTTTATTAATAGATTTAAAACCCTAGTAATAGATCTATTATAAAATAATTTAGTAATTTACTATACTTTTAGGAAAAAGCTATTAGCTAAAATCCTAGATTATATCTACTAGTTATAATAGTAACTACTAGATATATTTATAGGATTTAAGACTATAGTATAATAAGCTAAAAATTATATTAGAATTAGGAAGTAGACCCTAGAAGATTATAAGGAGGTAGAATAGGGTTAATAAAAAAGGGTATAATTTACTAATAACTATCCTAATAAAGAAGGTAGAGGATACTCTCCCTTATATAATAAATTAAATAATATAAACTTTAAATTATTAGGGTTAAATCGTAAGAAGAGGGCTAATATCTATAATAACTATTAGAAGGCTTAAAGAGATTAAGGGGTATATATATATTATAAGTAGAAGAAATATTAGGTTAAAGACTATACTAATAGACCTATTAACTACCCCTATCTAAAAAATAATTACTTATAATACTTAAGATAGCGTCGCGGGTTATACTAGTCTTAAAGGAGTACTTTATAACCTAGGAACTACCCCCTTTAAGGTAGGCTAGGCGTAACTTAGAATATTAGTTATAAAAACTATAATATACCCTTAAAAAGGAGTTTCTATACCTTACTTTATTAGATATATTTAATAAGGTTTATAATAAGGACTATATCTTAATACCTATATAAATATAAAAAAACTATTCTAACCTATATTATTAATATATAAAATTAACCCTATAAGCTTTAATTAATTATAGCGCTACGGCGAATTTTATTAATTAAGACTAGGTCTAAATATTAGGCCTTACGCCCTTAAATATTAAGGTAGCCTAGGTTATTAATATAAATAGAAGGATAATTAGTCCTACCTTGTTATAAGTACTATTTTATATTAAAATTAGCGCTTTAAGTAGATACTACTCTTATTATACCTTTAGAGCTATTCCTATATAAGGTTATTAGATAATTCTAGGCCTATTATAACTTTAATAAATTAATCCTATTATAAATTAGGCTAAGGGAAAGGTTAGTATACCTAATAATATTAAGGTATTAGATTAAATAGACTTTAATAATAAGGTAGAGGGAGAGACTATTTATACCTATTACTTTATAACTAAGGAAGCCGACTAATTAGCCCTAAGGGTCCTACTAATAAAGTACTTAGAATACTTAGATATTTTTAATAAGGAGGTAGGAAGTAAGTTACTACCCTATTATAGTAAACTTAATTATACTATTAACCTTTAACTAGGAATTATACTACCTTTTAACCTACTTTATAACCTATTAGAGACTAAGTTAGGCGTCTTAAAGGCGTATATTAAATAAAATCTTAAATTAAGCTTTATTAAATACTTAAAATTAATAGCTAGGGTACTAATCCTATTTATAAAGAAAAAGGATAGAGGCTTATACCTTTGTATAGATTACTAAGGCCTTAATATAATAATAGTAAGAGATTAATATCTAATCCCTTTAGTTTTAAATATTCTAGACTAACTAAGGAGAGCTAAAATATATATAAAAATAACTTATAAGGGGCTTATAACCTAATTTAGGTAAAAGAAGGTAATAAATAGAAAATAGCTTTCTATACTTATTATAAGCTATTTAAATACTATATTATACCTTTTAGACTAGTTAATACCCCCTTAATATACTAATTATATATTAATAAGGCGCTATTATACCTTATAGATATTATAATTATTATATACCTTAATAATATCCTTATCTACTCTAATAATCCTACTAACTATAATTATTATATTAAGGAGGTTTTAATAGTACTAAGGAAGTATAATCTATTTACTAAGCTAGAAAAATATAAATTTAATATTAATATTATAGAATTCTTAGGGTTTATTATTAGCCCTTAGGGTATTATAATAGACCTAATATAAGTCTTATATAAGGGTACTATATAATAATATAGCTATTAAGTACTATAAATAGTACGTATATATATATATATAGAACTCTCTATTCTTATTAATAGTAAGACTAATTACTACCCTTTCCTTTAAGGGGAATTCCCTCCTCTATATATTATAGGTAAAGGGGTAGCGTAGTACTATTATATATTATAAATACCACGTTAATAGTAGTACTATATTCCTAACTAGTCCTTATAATTATCTCCCTATCTAGGCTCTTAGGCTCTAAGAGTATAAAAGGTTATAATCTATAAAAGATACTCCCTTAATAATAGAATATACCTCTTATAAGAGTATAATAATATAATTAACTATAAGGCCCCTAAGTTAAGCCTTAAAAAATATATAGTTTTATTAAACTATAATAATTATAAATAATACTCCTATATATAATCCCTATATTATAATATATTCCTATTATATTTCCTATTATTCTTTATTAATTTATTATAGAAGTAGTTAGAAGTCTTAGTATTTTAAGTAAATAAGAAGTTATTACTATTAAGGGTTTACTAAGTACTTAAGGCGTACCTCCTTTATATAACTTTAATATTATTCTTCTAATTATAATATCTTTATTTTTTATTAATTATATTAAGTCCTTTTTAATTCTTATTTATATTATTACCCCCTCCGCGCCTTATTATACCTCCTTATAATCCTATTAATTACTTTATAAATAATCCTTAGTAATAAACTTACCCTTATTACTAATTAAAAAAAGACTACCGCTACCCCCTCTACTTATAATAGTACTTAACCTCCTTTACTAAGTCGCTTATAGCCTATCCTTATATTATCTTATATAATATACCTCTAATATACTATATTTTAAAGTAAAGAGTTATAAGTCTAATATTTTTAATTAAGGCTTTACTTATCCCTTTAATAGTATACTTTATATATACGCCTCCCCTAGCTCTACTAAATATAATTATTATAAAGATCTTAATATTAAATATTAATAGGAGATTCCTACTTATACTTACCGCGCTTATACGCGCCTTCTTTAATTCTTAGATATTATAATTACTTTAGATACTAGTTCTAACCTCCCTTAGCTTACTAGATTCTAATAAACGTTTAATAGGCTTATTTAATAGTATTATTACTACCTCTATTATAACTCCTCTACCCCCTCTACTACTACTACTCCTATTAAAGTAGACCCCGCTATTACTATCTATATTATAAATACCCTTAAAGGTATTCTTAATATCCTTTATTAGTATATATATATTACTCTATCTCCCCTTTTAAAGCTCTATTAAAGCCTTACTAATATATTATAAGAGCGCCTTCCTCCTATTATAAAGGATAAAAAAGAGGATAAGGAGGATAATCCTATTACTAGTAGTAGTAATAGTAATAGGCCTAGTACCGCTACTAGTATAATATAATAGCCCTTTCTTATAACGCCCTTAGTAGTCTAGTTATATTAGGTATCTTTTCTTTTTTATTAATAATAATAGAAATTACTTCCTCTTCTATATAATATAAACTTTATACTTTAAGGTAATTCTACTTAAATCTTTCTAATATATCTAATATATTAACTAAGTCCTACTTATATAGCTATTAATTATAATTATAAGACTAACCCTTCTACTTTACTAAATATTAAGGTTTATTATAAGAGATTTTATAATTAAGAATAGCTTTAACTTCCTATTTATCTTTATTATTTATAAGCTCTACTTACGCGGCTTTTATAATACTCTTACTATTACCCTTATACGACTTTATAAATAAGATATAAAAGATAACATATATATAAAAGGTATTAGGTAGTTATAACTTATATACCTAATTACTAATATAATTAAAGACCTTAAAAGGCCTTAAATAATATTATAATAATTTTTTAATTACTTATATTAATCTAATATACTTTATATTTAATAAGATATAATTACTTATATTATATTATCTTTACTTTTACTATTTATTTATATACTCTACCTATATAACTTATACTTAATATAAGTACTACTTTAAACCTTCCCTTTGTTTTTAAAGTAATTTAACCCTTTTTTATACTAATAGGACTTCTTCTAATAATAGCTCTAAAAGCTCTATATCTAGCTTAGGTAAATAGTTATAAAGCGCTTTATATAGAGGTAACCTAGTACTAGTATACTTTATATAATTATATATAAACCCTATTAAATAAAGTAACTCTACTTAGTTATCTTATTTCTAGGTAGAATAGTAGTATAGATACTACTTAAGCGTACTATTCTATCTCTCTATTTAACTATCTATTTAGGCATAGAAAGTAGTATTAAGCTTCCTATTAGGATATCTTAATATATCTAGTTAATATAATAGCGGCTTACTAGCGTTATACTAGCGGTACTAGTTTAGCTTCTTATTATCTAACGGATATCCTTTTATCTAGATATCTAAGAGGCTAGGTAGCTTCCTTATAAGGTATTTAAATAGTCCTCCCTCTACCTCCTTAGAAGGTAGAGATTAGTTCTTTTATAATTATAAAGTTACTAGAGTATCAAGTCTACCTTTATAATACTACCTACTTACTAGTAGTTTATACTATCTATTCTAGCCCTTAGGAACTAGCCTTTTAATTTAATTCCTAATAGTTTTAATCTCTCTACCTTTAAAGGGGGATAGTCTAGATTATAATAGTATAATAACGCGAAGATATCTAATACTAAATAAGATAAAGATATATTAGAAGTCTAGTATAATAAAATTAATATAATACTAGAGTCTAATATAGGAGATATTAAAGTAATAAATAATATACTTAGTAATAGAATTTCTAATAAAACCCTTATTAGTATAATTATACTTAATAAACTTATTACTACTACTAAAATTAAAGAAGAGTAGTTAATAAAGGAAAGAAAGCTTTAAGGTATTTAAGAAAGGGTAGCTTAGTTATAAATAGAAGTAGATAGGGCCTTACTAGATTTATAATAAATTACTAGTAGATTACTAGGCGGGATATAATAAGGGTTAAGACTATACCTAATAGAGGACTACCCTCTAAATTAGGGTACTAATATATAAGGTATATTAGATCCTAGGGTAGGGTCTATTTTTAGTAGTTTTATATTAAGTTAATCTACTAGAAGCTAATTAAAAGAACTTAGTAGTTAATACCCTAAGAGCTACTTAAAGCCTAAGGACTTACCCTTTTATAAGGGGAAGAATATATATAAGTATAGGAAATAGTATTATATTATAAATATTATATTCTAACTAATATTTAATAAATTCCTAACTAAGTTTATAAAGGTTACCTAGGTTATATAGTTCTTAAAAGGTAAACTTACTAAGTTATAAGATTATTATAAAAAGTTATTATTAGGGAGAGTAGTTACCTAGGAGTACTTTACTTAGTACTTACTAAACCTTATTAAAGACCTAGTAAACTACTAGCTTTATAATATATAATTATACTTAGATATATAATAGAACTCTAACTAGTTAATATAAAGCTTTAATATATATCTAAGTAGAATTAAATTATAAATCCCTCCTTTTTTAGAGGAATATTAGCGGATTAACTTCTTTATAAAGTTATACCTAGACCTTTAAAAGGCCCTTATAAACTATTAAGACCTCCTTATAATTAAAGAAAGCCTAATTACCCTTACTACTTAGTTAGAGAATAACTAGTAGTATTATACTAGAATAATAGTAGGTAATAGTTATATTACTAAAAAAGGGGATTATTCTAATAGGTAGAATAAAGGTTAGAAGAGGGAAGGAAGTTAAGATAGAGGTATTAATCCTTTTATAAAAGTAGGAAGTATTTAATCTACTAGTAGTTATAATAAGTTACTAGATACTAAGGAAGGGTTAATATATTTTAATTATAGGAAGAAGGGGTATTATAATAAGGACTATTATAGGCCTAGGATACCTAGGAACCTAAATATAATACCTATTAATACTATTAGAAAAGGGACTACTAAATTAAAAAAAGGAAGCGCGCCTCTATTAAGACCTTAATACTAAGGTACTTACTTATTAAAAGGGGTTTATTATTAGTTTATAATATTAATATTAGTAGTTCTATTAATATATAAGGTATATAGGACTATATAAACTTCTTAATAGATATAAGAGTAGAGATTAATATTATCTCTTAAAGCTTTACTAAGTAATATAACCTAAAACCCCTAGAGGGCTATTAACTACTAATTCTTAAATAGATAAATAGTTAGTTAGTCTATTATTATAATATATACTAGGTAGAGTACTATATCATTAATAGCTAAGGATAGCTAGGTTAATATACTAGTATATTCTATATAATTAAGAAGAAGGGGTTACTAATTATTCTTAATATACCTACCTTATTAGAAGCTAGGGTATAAGTAGATTTAAGGAGTTAAAAGTAGTAATTTCTATTAGACTCTACTAGCGTATCTATCTTAGAGTTATAAGTATTTATAAATACCCTTAAAGGTAAATTAGTAATTTATACTATTATTTATACTAGGTTATCCTAGGCGGAAACCTAGAGCTTTAATAGTAAAGTACTAGAGCTACCTAAAAGTCTTTATAACTTTTTAGATATCTTTTTAAATAAGGAGGTAGGATAACTACCCTTATTTAAGCCTAGGGACTACGCTATTAATATAGATAGTTATAAGCCTTCTTATAAGCCTATCTATAATTTATTATAAAGGGAGTTAGAAACTCTATATATCTACCTAGATAATACTAAGTTAAAGGGTTAGATATAAGAGTCTATTAGTCTTATAAGGGCTCCTATTTTATTTATATTAAAGAAGGATAGTAGCTTATAACTATATATTAACTATTATAAGTTAAATAAAGTAATAGTAAAGAATTATTATCCTCTCCCTCTAATTAGTAAAATATTTAATTACTTATAAGGTATAAAGATATTTACTAAGTTAGACCTTAAGGATACTTATTATAAGATTTATATCTATAAGGGTAATAAGTAGAAGATAGTATTCTATATATAATATAACTATTTTAAATATATAATTATACTATTTAGGTTAGTAAATACCCTAGTTATATTCTAAGCCTATATTAATAGAGCTTTAACGGGCCTAGTAGATATTACTTATATAGTATACCTTAATAATATTTTAATTTATTTAGAAGATATCTTAAGTTATAAGTAATATATCTACTAGGTACTTAAGTAGTTATAAAAGTTTTAACTTTATATAAATTAAAAGAAATATAAATTCTATATTAATTTAATAGAATTCCTTAGGTTTATTATAAGTATTAATAATATATTAATAGATAGCTATAAGGTATTTACTATCTAAGACTAGCTAGTATTAATTATATATTAAGAAGTCTAAGTATTCTTAGGATTTATAAACTTTTATTAGTATTTTATATACTACTATTTATAAATAGTATCCCTCTTAACTAGCCTTTTAAAAGGTAGTAAGGATAGGAAGAAGTTAGGACTATTTATATAAGGCGCTAATAAAGAGAAGGCGTTTTATAACTTATATTATACCTTTATAATTATACCCGTTTTAATATATTTTAATCCTAATAAGAAAATTTAGATTAAAATAGATATATCTAATTTTATTATAACTACTATCTTATCTTAATAGGATAATAATAGGGCTTAGTATCTAATAGCTTTCTAGTCTTATAAATTAATATCTACTAAGACTAGTTATAAGATATATAATTAAGAGCTATTAGTAATTATTAAAGCCTTTAAGTAATAATAATACTATATAAAAGGTAGTTATTATACTATTAAAGTAAGTACTTATAAACTATAATAGTCTTAGGGGATTTATATAAGTAAAGTAGTTAAATAGTTATTAAACTTAATAGGCTATTTATTTAATTATATATAACTTTAATATTAAATATTAACTTAATAAGAAGAATCTTATAAATACTCTATTATATAGACCTAATTATAATAATATCAAGATATTATTTAACTAGCTCCTACCTACCTTATAAAATAAGCTAGTAAATTTAAGAAGTATTATCTCTAGCTAGAAGTAGCTAGAAGAAATAACTAAGTATATAGATTTATCTAGCTTAGGAGGGCTTAGGAAACCCTTAACTAAGCCTAAAAACTTAGATAGAAGGGGTATAAAGCTACCTTTCTAATATTAAAGTAATATAATAGCGCTACTACTTAATCCTATTACTAGGGTTATTAGTTATAAATAATATATCTTATAAATACTAGTAAGAGTAATCATTAAACTTAAAATAGCTTATAAAGCTAGATTAAAATCCTTTAAAAAACTTATCCTCTTATTATAAAGTAATAATCTATTTATTATTAAATAGAAAGATAAGGTAAAGTATATAACTTCTAAGTAAAATACTATTAAATAGCCTTAAAAGGTTAATTTAATAAGATTATTAAGATTTAAAGGAGTACTTTATATACTAGATAATTTAGTATTATATATAGAAATTATTATAAGGTATTATAATAATACTTTAATAGGTTATTTTAAGTTATAAAAAACCTTAGAGTTACTCTAATATAAATATTATTAGAGTAGAATATTAGTAGATATTATATTATATATTTAAACTTATAAAATATATTAAAGGATAAAAGCTCCTAGATATAAATCTTATAATAATATAGTATCCTTATTATAACTTAATAGGCTTTAAGAAGAACTCTTTATAAATTTTATTATAAGCTTACTACCTAATAAATATATAAATTTTATATATAATTCTATTCTTATAATTATTAATAGGTATATAAAAATAGTTTAATACCTTCTAATTAAGAGTATTTATACTACTATTAAATTAGCTAAGATCTTATTTAAAAATATAATATTATAATATAATTTATTAATAGGTATTATATTAAACTAGAGATCCTTATTTATAAATACCTATTAGTTAGAAGTCTACTATTATATAAAAATAAAGAGATAATTAAGTACTACCTTCTATTTATAAATAGATAGGTAGATTAAATACTAGAACTAAATATTACAATATTACCTTAAGGTATTTTTAAATAAAGAATAAGATAATTAAGTTATATTACTCTTAATAGCTAAATTTATATATTATAATAATATTTATATTATACTAGGTTATTTACTATTCTATATAATATATAGATATAATTTATATATAAAAGATAAAGTTAGGGATAACTTTTTAAAAGGAGGAGTACTTATAATTAAAAATTATATAAAAAACTTTTTAAAAGTAAAAGCTATATTAATAGATTAATAATAAACTATTTAAGTATAAATTATAAAGTTTTATAATAAACTTTATATCCTAAAGTCTTATATAATAGGAGAACTAGTAATAGTAATTATAAAGAACTTAAAATAAAAAAGATTAATATTAAAGTTATTATATAAGTATATTAGTTACTTTAAGGTAGTAGATATAATTAGATATTAAGTATACTACTTAAGTCTTCTAATAATATAAATAATTTATTCTATATTCTATATTTCTTTATTAAAACTATATTAAAGCTATTTTAATAAAGGTAAATAACTATTTATACCTCCTCTAGAACTTATTAATAGTAAAGATTATTATAAGGTAGAATAAATCCTAAATAGGATAAGAAATAAAGGTATTTAATACTATTTAATTAAATAATTTAGTTATAAAATAGAATATAATTAATAGATATTTATTAAGGATATAAATATAAAAGACTTATAAAGGGAATATAATAATATATATATAATAAAGAAATATCATAAGTAAAACGCTAGTATATAACTATTATAATAAAACTATTTAATTATAAAGTTAAGTTACATAAGGTAAGTTATAAGTTATATTTATATAATAGAGATTTTAATAAAGAGGTATATAAAAAAAGAATTAATTAAGGGGAAAATCCTTATAACTTAAAAAAAGAATCTTTACTTAAAGGTATAATATTAAGGTCCTTTAAGGGGAGTATATTAAGGCGAGCTAAAGCCTATAATAGATAAGCTAGAGGACGAGGTAGTATCCCTAGTAGGGGTAGGTAGAGCGGGCGGAGTAGGTATAAGAGTAGGAGTAATAGGAGTAGGAGGAGTATAAGGGGCGTAAGGGGCGTAAATATTATAAGTAGAAGAGGTAGTACTAGTAGTACTACTACTATAAAAAGGGCGGCTAGGGGTAGTAGGAGTAGGGGTAAGTAATATAATAATAGGAGGTATAATAGCCTCTTCCTCCTCTTTTATATCCTCTTCTATCTCCTCTATCTCCCCCTTATTAAAATTATTATTATCCTCCTCCTAATATATAATTAACTTATATAAAGATAGTAGAATACTTTAATAATATACTTACCTCCCTTAACTCTTTATTAACCTCTATTATAATAAGGGTAATTAACCCCTCTTATAAAAGTATTAATATATATTATAAAAAGTATATAATAAAAGGATTTACCTATTATCTTATTATATTTAAAATATCTTTTAAGGTAATAGCTACTTAACTACCTACCTTTATATTAAGGTATAATAATTCCTTAAAGGTTTATAACTTATATAAAAGTATTTTACTACGCTCCCTTAAGTAAATTATTACCTCTACCTTAAATTTAAAGGTAGTAACCTATATTATAAAGGTAGTATAATAGGGTAACTTTCTACCTTAAAGGGTAATAATAAGGTTATAAGTAAAGAAGCTAGATAAATAGATATAAAAGGTAAAGGGGACTTATAATCTATTAATATATTATAAGTAAAGTATATTAAAATCCTATTATTATAAATTAATTTATAAGGCTTATAAAGGTAGTAGTACCTCTTATAAGCCCTATTAATCTTATAATTATATAATAACCTAGGACTTAAACCAAGGTACTTAGCGTACTAAAGATAATAGGGCTATAAAAGGGCTACTACCCTAATAGTATAATAAGGTAGCGCGGTATAATAAGAGAGTTTAACTATCTATTATAAGAGTTAGTTAATAAGAATACCTTTAAGTATAAAGAGTATAAAAATAATTTAAAAGAAATATAATATAATAAGATATTAATAAGGTCCTTAAATAACTAATATAATAAACTTATATAAAAAGGTAATTTATAAGTAATATACTTATAATATATTTAAAGATAATTAAAGTCTATTATAAGGTAATAATATATATAAAGTAGTAAAGGATAATTAATAGAGACTTACCTTAATTATTATTATAATTATTAACTATTTAATATATAATATTATAATAGTAATTAATCCTTTATATTATATTTATACTTTAATAGTAGTTATCTTATAAATTATAATAGTATTAATATTATATATATTAGCTTATATTATTAATATATTAAGATAGAGCTTAAGGTAACTTATAATAAGTTAATATTAATAGTAGTAGTTATAAAAGAAGTTAGAAGTAAATAAAATATAACCTTATTATATACTATATTATATATATTAACTACGTAATTTAATAGTATAATATTATTACCTAACTTTTATTATTATTTATTTATATTACGCGTTTATAAAGTAATATAATAATAAGCTTAGTTAATAATTATAATCTATTATTAATATAGTATAATTATAAAAGCTATTATATATTAGTAATATATAATATTAATAGTATATTACTATTACTACCTTATTACTATCCTTAAAACTCTTTCCCTTATTTTCTCTACTAGGGTTTTAAAGGTTTTTAATAAGTCCTATTATAAATAGTAATAATTAGTATTTAGGGATAAATACCCTTAAAGGGGAGGTAATTATTAGGATATCTTAATATATCTAGTTAGTATAATAGCGGCTTACTAGTATTATATTAATAGTACTAGTTTAGCTTCTTATTATCTAATAGATATCCTTTTATCTAGATATCTAAGAGGCTAGGTAGCTTCCTTATAAGGTATTTAGATAGTCCTCCCTCTACCTCTTTAGAAGGTAGAGATTAGTTCTTCTATAACTATAAAGTTACTAGAGTATTAAGTCCACCTTTATAATACTACCTACTCGCTAGTAGTTTATACTATCCATTCCAGCCCTTAGGAACTAGCCTTCTAGTCTAGTTCCTAATACTTCCTTTTTATATTAGTATAATAATATATAACTACCTAGAAGCTACTTATAAATACTATCCCTTAATTACTAATAATACCTTTTAGCTAACTAAACTTTAAGAAGATTTTATAGTATAATAGGTTAATAATACTAATAGTATTAACTATCTTTATAATAGATAAATACCTAGCCACCTTAGTATAATAGTTTATAACTACTAAGATTACATTATAAACGCTACCCTTCTATTTACTTAAAGGGAGATCTATAATAAAATCTATTATAATTTCCTAAAAAGGTCTTATAAGTATTAGTAATAGTAATAGTGTACTATAAATAGTATATCTATATAGCTTTATTAATTAGTAGGTTAAGTATTCTTATATATAATTATAAATATCTTATCCTATTAATTTCTAATAGAACTTCCGTTTAATAAGCTCTTATATACGCTTTTATAAGTAGTAGCTAGTATAAGGGTTATTATAATAAAGCTTTAAGATTTCTTATTTAATTACTTTATTACTAAGTATAAAAACTACGCCGCCCTTATAAAGGACCCCTATCTTATTTATTAATAGAGATATATTAGTAGCCTTTTTATAGCCCTAGGACTTTAATAATTATTTCTTATTATAAATATCCTCGTCTCCCTCTTAGAGATATTAGAGTATCTCTAATATTAAGTTATTATACTTATTTTATACGCGCTCTATTATTAACGCGACTATAATATACCTTCTAGGTACTATTTAATTAATATTAAACTATCTTATAATAAGGTTTAAGCTAATACCTACGCTACTCTATATCCCTAAGAGCGCGTTACTCTCCCTTATTTTTAGGGTATAAGGCTTTCTAAGCCCTATCTCTAACCTTTTATACTATTAATAGTTATAGGCTTTACTATCTTATAAACCTTTATAAACGCTATATATATAATACTTATTAGAAGGAATATACCTAATATTCCTTAACTTATTTTATAATATTAATAGATAAGTATCTTCTTTATCTATTACTAGTATATAGTCTAGTCGTCTTAATAGGATATTAGCTAGGTTCTTAACACCTATATAATAGTATATCTTAAAGTTATATATTATAAGCTTTATTACCTAATATACTTATCTCTTTATTAATAATAATATTATCTAGAAATACCTTAAGTTATTATAATTAGTAATTATTATAATTAGGTATAAGCTACCTTCTAAGAAATACTATTATACCTAGAACGCCTTAATAATTATAAGTAGTTCCTAATTATAGGTCTTATATCTAGTTTCTACTAAATATAGCTTATAGGAATAGAAAGTAACTAAATACCTTTCTATCTCCGCCCCTTTATTACTAATTAGGAACTTTTATAATAAAATAGCTATAATAGCTAGTATTAAAGTATTAGTCTTTAGTTAGATTTCTCTTATAAGGTTAAAATATATAAGTAATAGCGCCTCTTAAAATTGTTACTTTAACTACTTAAACGCCGCTCTTATAATATTACTTAATATTAACTTCCTATTTTTAATATATAGGTAATTATTTTTTAGATAGTCTATTAACGCCGTAGTAATAGAGGAATAGTATTTAATAAAATAATAGTAGAAATTAGTAAACCCTTATCCTTAATACTCCTAGGTTCTAGCTATTCTACTATAGTATCTACTTTATATAAATCTATATATACGCCGTCGCGGCTAATAATAAAGCTAAGGAATTCTACTTCTACTACTGTAAATTTATATTTCTTTAGGCTAATATAAAGTTTAAACTTATAAAGATATTATAGTACTACCTTTATAACTCTAATATAGGACTTTTTATCCTAGGAGTAGATAAGAATATTATCTAGATAAATAATATATATAATATTAAGTAGTCCTACTAGGGCCTTATTAATATATACTTAGAATAAGGTAGGTATATTAGTAAGTCTAAAAGGTATAACTATATATTTAAAATAGCTATACCTTATATAAAACATAGTCTTCTATTTATTACCCTTTCTTATCTATAGGTAATAATATATATCCTTAAGATCTAAATTAGTTAAGTACTTAATACTAACTAATCTTATTAATATTTTATTAATTAATAGAAGTAGATAGTAGTTCTTAATTATAATCTTATTAAGCGCCTTATAATTAATATATAAGTGTAATATTCTATCCTTTTTTAGTATAAAAAGAATTAGTACACCTACTTACAGGCCGGAAACATATAGGATATCCCACGGGATATCCCACGTAGGATAGGATAGGTAAATTAGGTCTTGATACCATATCTTTATAATGGTATAAGACGGGGATAGGATGGGATTTTTTAGTAGGATAGGATTTTCGTAGGACTACTTTATAGGATGGGATATTTTTAAGATATCCCATGATTAGTAAGCATATGACGTAGTATTTTTTAAAAAATATTTTAAAAATCTTCTCTATCTAGAAAGCTATGACTAGAAAGCTAACTAGAAAGGTAAATATTAGCTTTCTAGTTAGCTTTCTAATTATAGTATTCTAGATAGTAATAATTCTATATTATTTTTAGGAAACCCTACTATTAGTAAGTATATAATATAATATTTTTTAAAAAATATTCTAGAATTATTACTATATAGAATGCTATAACTAGAAAGCTGACTAGAAAGGTAAATATTAGCTTTCTAGTTATCTTTCTAGTTATAACTTTCTAGATAGAGAAGATTTTTAAAATATTTTTTTAAAAAATACTACGTTATATGCTTACTAATTATGGGATATCCTAAAAATATCCTATCCTATAAAGTAGTCCTATGAAAATCCTATCCCGTAGGATTATCCCACGAAAACCTATACTATCCTAGAACGGGATAAGACTAAAATAGCTAATCCTATACTATAGTATAGTATAATAGGCGAGACTAATATCCTATACTATCTTATATCTTTCCGGCTAGTACACCTACTAGACTTATAAAGTAATAAATCTACCCCTTTTCTAAAGCCTACTTAAGGTACTCCCTTAATACGCGTAACTCTTTCTCTAATAGGTTATAAAGTAGGTTAAAGGGAGGTTCTTTATTCTCCTTTATATTAATCGCGTAATTATAATATATATAAGCTAGTAGCGCCTTAGTATTCTTAATTAAGAAGACGTCTTAAAACTCCTAAAATTCTAAAAGGAGCTTAACTTTAAGTAGTAGGCTTTTATTACCTACTTTTAAGTATATTATAATAAACTTAATACTATTAAGCTACTCCTTTAAGGCTTTAATAGTATTAAAGTACTCCTTAATATTACTTTCTTTAATAGGGAATTACTAGTTTTATATAAGCTATTCTACTTAAGGATTTTATTCCTTTAATTATAAATACTTAAGGTAGAAGCTATAATTAAGGTTTATTATTATATAAAAGGCGCCCTTATAATATTATATAATATTATTAGAATTAATAAGTTTAATTTTTCTTATATAAGAACTTAGTAATAATATTAGATTCTTAACCCTATTATATAAGGTATTATTAGAGCTAGGGTCTATTTCCTAATCTTACTCCTTTATTAAGTATATATTAATATAATTAATATCTACTCTAGAGTTAATTAATATAATAAATTCTCTTTATAAGCTCTTAAACTATATTTATATTATAATAATAAGTTATTATATCCGCTTCTTCCCTTATATTATAATAGTAGATATAATTATAATACTTAAGGGTTTTTTAAATTTAAGCCTTTCTTAGCTAGCTTATTATTAGAATACCTTATTAGTTATAAGCTTATTAGTTATAATACTTATAACTATTAATTTTACGCTCTAATAATCCTTAGTTATATATCCCTTCTTTTAATAATTATAATATTTAATAGTAGAAAGGTTAGGCTTAAGTCTTTAAGGAAGGTATAATAACACCTTAATAGCGCCCCGTCCTTCTTACTCTATATATAGGCTATTATCTCTTCGCCCTTAGAAATTTCCTCTTCCTCTTTAAGGATATTAATCCTTAATAGGAGTATTATCCCTTTAGTCTTTATATATAAGTAGTACTATATAAGGCTTTAATTAGATTACTAATATAATAAAAATATCCTTTATCTCTAAGATATTAAGTTATATTATAAGTTAATTATAAAGATCTTTATATAACTTATTTAAGAGGTTATTATAAAGTATATACTCTATTAATAGCTTAAGTTATTTTTCTAACTTAATAAGGTAATTTATAAAGTTTATAATCTTTTAATATTCCTTTTACTTAGCTTTTCAGTAGCGCTTACTAGTTATAAAGTATTAATTTTAAGGATCTTCTATTTAATCTATTAAGAAACTATTAAAATATTCCCAGGACTGTGTATCCTTTAATATCTCCTTTATATACTTATATTATATAGCCTTAAGGTCTAGGGCTATATATTATAATATATATTAGATTTTTATAGAGTTATTAAGAAAGTAGGCTATATTTATTTTAATTATATTACCTATATTATTAAAATATTCTTAGTATTCTTATACTAACTTCCTATTATATATATATAAGTCTTATAACCTAAGAATATAAGTTTTATATTAAGGACGCTTTAGTTCTAATTCTTCTATTAATAATAGGTAATAATAATAACCCGCTTAAGCAGTATTATTAATATATATTTCCTACTCTAACTCTTATAAATATTATTATAGATCTTATATCTACTACCTCTTAGAGACTTCTTCTTTAAGTTCTTATATTCTTTATAATAGTACTTCTTAGGTTTTAGGTAGCGGGGACTAAGTTTATATACTTAGTAGCTACTTTTAAATAGTTAGTTATAATTATAATATATCTATTATTAATTTATTAACTAATTCTTAAGACTTACTTTCTTTATAACCTTAGTCCCTTATATTTAGGTAGGTTATCTACGGTAGTTAACTAACCCTTTTACCTTATACCTATAATAACCCTTCTCCGCTTATCTTATTAATAGTTAGGCTACTACCCCTAAATAGGGTAGAATAATTAGAATATAAGGGTACTATATAATAATATAGCTATTAAGTACTATAAACGGTATATATATATATATAGAACTCTCTATTCTTATTAATAGTAAGACTAATTACTACCCTTTCCTTTAGGGGGAATTCCCTCCTCTATATACTATAGGTAAAGGGGTAGCGTAGTACTACTACGTATTATAAACGCCACGTCGATAGTAGTACCGTATTCCTAACTAGTCCTTATATCTTAACTATTATAGATTAGCCTACTCCTATAACTATAAAGTAAGTCTAATCCTTCTTAAGATTTTATAACTTCTATTATTAATTTATTAAGGAATATAACTAAATTATAAGGGAACTAATAGAGCTAATAAAGCTAATAGTTACTTTTTAGTAGTTATAATAGGCTAAATTAGCGTTTAAAGAGCTTAAAGAGGTATTTACTAAGGTACTACTACTAGTATATTATAATCCTAACCTACCTTTATAAATAGAAATAGATATAAGTATATATATACTATTAGGGGTATATTCTTAAAGGAAAGATAATATTTATACCTATCTAATTATATTTTATAGTTATAAATTTAACCTAGCTAAAATAAACTATAATACCCTAGATTAAGAATTATTAGCTATTATTATATCCTTTTAAGTATAATAGAAATACCTTAAAGGAGCCTAATACTATATTATAATTATTATAGACTATTATAACCTTAAATTATTCCTTACTATTGAGACGCTAAGTTAATATTAGGCCTATTAGGCGGATTTTCTTTTAGCGTTTAACTTTAAAATTTAATACTAGCCTAAGAAGAGGAACCCTGCTAATATACCCTTATGAAGGGCTAACTATAATAAGCCTAATACTACTTATATTATAATCCCTTTCTTTAAGTTAGCGCTTATAATTATTAAAGAAGGGCGGGATACAGCCTACTAAGTAATAATAGACCTAGAATTAATAGAATAGGAAGATAACTAGACTAAGAAGCTCTTATAAACTATCCTTAAAGAAATCTTAGAAAAGCTTAAGACTAATATTAGAGCTATTAGGACTAAAGGACTAAGTTATAAGTAGCTATTAAGCCTTTTATATTTTTAAGGTAATTATTTCTATATACCTAAAGATATAGATCTAAAGGTCTATATTATATAAAATTTCTATAATTCCCTAATAGTAGGCTACCTTAATTATAATTAGACTATCTTAACTATCTACTATTAATTCTACTAGCTATTACTAAGTAATAATATAGGCGATTATATAAGATTATATAATACCTATTAAAGAACTAAAGCTTTAAAATACCTATTATATAGGGAATTAGTATCTATTCTAATTCCTAATATACTATAGAGGTCTATTATAATAGACTTTATTATAGACCTTCTAAATAGTAAAAGCCCTATTAATAATATCTCTTATAACTATATTATAGTAGTAATAGACTATTTTAGTAAGATATACTATTATATTATATATTATAATTCTATAACCTCTAAATAGTTTATAATACTATTCTTATAAAATATATTTTAGTTATATAAGATACTTAATATAATTATTAGTAACTAAGATACTCTCTTTACCTCATACTTTTAATAAACTCTTATAAAAGCCCTTAGTATAGATTATAAGCTTTTAATAGCGTATTATTAATAAATAGATAGCCTAATAAAGTAGTAAAAAAAAGTTATTAAATAATACTTATAAGTCTTTATAAATTACTAGTAGGATAACTAGGTTACTCTACTTAGCCTTAAAGAATATACTTATAATAATAGTATTTATAGTACTATATATTAAAGCCTATTCTTTATTTTTAGTAGTAGAGAACCTAAACTATTCTAGTTAGTAGATACTCCTAGCTATATTAGCTCTAGTATAACTACCTAGGAAATAGTGAAAGAACTAAAATACCTTAGTATAATCCTTAAGTAAGAGCTTATTATAGCTTAAAATACCTAGGCTTAATATTATTATAAGGGGAGAAAGCCTCTAACCCTCTAACTAGGAAACCGCGTTATATTACATAATATTAATATCTTATTATAAAGACCCTATAAAAAGCTAGATTATAAAAAAATAAGCCCCTTTTTAGTAATAGAGGCTATTATACTTAATACTTATAAAATTAAATTACCTTTATAAATAAAGGTATACCTAGTATTTTATATATATCTAATAAAACCCTATTATACTAATATAATTAAAGGCTATATTATACTACTACTACCCCTAATTAATAAAATTACGGTGTATAATAATAAGAGAGAGTATAAAATAGATAAGATCCTAGACTCTAGACTCTACTATTATAAACTATAATATCTTATAACCTAGAAGGGGTATAAATTAGAGGAAAATTTATAAGAGTTAATAAAGGATATATAAAATATATTAGACCTAGTTTAGTAATTCTATTAAAAGTATCCTTTTAAAGTATTATTATAATAGTATAAGTATAAAGCCTTAGAGGTATAAAGCCTCAAAGTATAAAGCTATTAATTAGACCTTTTAAGTTATTTTAAAATAAGTATAAGTATAAAGCTATTTTTTATATATTTAGGAAGTATAAAGCTATTATAATATATAATTCTAGGGTATAAAGCTATTTCTTATATATTTATAATATAAAGCTATTATAATTATATAGTTTAAGGGTATAAAGCTATCTTATAAAAAATAAACTATTTAGTCTTAACTATTAAGTTTATAATTATAATAATAAGCTTATTAAGTAGAATTAAGTTAATATTTTATACTTTATAAGATTTACTACTTTATACTCTTATAAATCTCTAACTTAATTATATCCTCCCTTAGCTTAATAGTCTATTAGCTCTATATTACTACTTAAGATAATAAACCCTATAAAGCCCTATATAATTTAAGCTTATATTAGGCTTATAAAACTAAGGAAGGTCTTATTAGTATTATTTTTATATCGCGGAATTCTAATTATTAGATACTTAATAAGGCTATTAATATTATAAATTAAGTACTCTAGAAGGCCTACTATAATTATAGACTAGAAGATAGATTATACTTAGAGTACCTATTTTTTAACCTTATAATAGAGGATATTAACTATTTATTAAAGGTCCTTACTCTTAATAATATTATAGGCGGATCTAGTAGGGATATATTACTTAAATATATATAAAGCTATTAGACTCTATTATAGGTATTATTATTCTTAAAGCTATCCCTATTACTAGTATTAAGGCCTAGTAGCCTCTAGATTTTAATGCTATAAAATTTACTATCTTAAAGCCTCTAAGGATCTATTAAAGTAATATATTTAATATTAAGTTTAATAATAGGTATAGTATATTTAGCTAGTTTAATAAGGATAAATATTATATAAATATTCTTTATAATTAAGAAGACTATAACCTAGAAATATACTATATTATTACTCTATAATAACTAAACTTAAAGGCTATTAAAGCCTAGGCTAAAGGATTAACTACTACTAGAGTTAGCTCTTATAAGCCTAAGTCCTCTCCTAGGCCTTTATAAAGCTTTAATATACCTATCCTATATTAATTATACTTTATCTAGGGATTAGCTATAAATTCTATAAAGGGTAAAGTACCCCTATTAATACCCTTATACTTAAAACTTTTCTTTAACCTCCTAGATAAATTTACCTACGCGCCTTACTAGCTATTAGATATAAAGGCTAGTGAATCTAGAGAGATTTATATAAGTAGTATTACTAGTCCTATCTAACCTTATAACCGTAATATAACGGAAATACCTTATAGCCGTAATATAATAGAAATAGAGGCTACGCCTCCCCTAATACCTAATATAAGGAATCTTTAAGGGCCTTTACTAATCTAATTAAGTAATATATTTATATAGTTACTATTATAAAGCGCCTAGATAGTACCCTACTTATTTAAGTAGATATAATAGTACTCGCTAGAAAAGCTGTTATGGATATTATACCCTTAGTTAGGGCTATTATTATAAAAGATAAGAGAGCCTTTAATATAACTAAAAGTAATATTACCCCTAGGATATATTAAATACTTTATTAGGGTAATAAGATCTTAAAGACCTTATAAGCTAAGGTAAAATAAATCTATAATAAGGCTAGATAGCTAACTACTCCTATTATAACCTATTATCTAGATCTTAGTTATATTATAAATTATAAAGGCCCGCTTTATTATAATACCCTAGATATACTCTTATAACATATTAAATTAGGCTATACTATAACTAATCTACTTATATAGTTTACTAAAGAATAACCTACCCTAGTAAAGCCGGAAGACTTAGGTACTAAAGATTAGGACTTAGAGTAGGATATTAATAGGGGACTTAGAGGCTAATAATAGGGTATTAGGCCTTATAGGGGCTATAAGATATAAGGGGGGGACTATAAATAGAAGGAGTAGCTAATAGCTCTAACTACTTATATTAGCCCTAATATATATATCTTAGCTTATAAGAATTAATAATAATATAACCTAATATAATATACCCTAGGCGAGCTAATAACACGGAACTATTATAGACCCCCTTAGATCTATATCTATTAGCCCCCTTCTTATAGCTTTAATTTAAACCCTCCTAATTTAATACCCCGTTATTAAATTACAGCTAATTAAGCGTCTACTATATAGGTTTTATAGACATAGAAGAAATTAATAAATATATACTAGATATTTATACTATTAATACCTAGTCTTCTACTTAAAAGTAATAATATATCTATATAAATTAGCTAGAGTATATAGCTTTATATATTATAATTATCTAGCTACCTCCCCTAAATTAAGGCTATACTACTATTTAAGGATAACTCTTTTTAGAAGATAGTTAGTATTAAGACTTCTATATCAATACTAGGAGCTCGGCTATATTTATTAATAAATCCTTATTACTAACGGGAAATTTATACGGCTATTTATATAAGATATCCCTAATTACTATCTAAGGAATTAGCGGGGAATATATTATTAATGAATATATAAATATTTCTCTTTTTATTATAAGTAATAATGGAATAGTACTACGTATTAACGCTAATACGTTTATAATAAAAGGTATTAAGGCGGGTATTATCCTAGATATAAATAAATTAGAATAGCTAGAAGATAATATCGCCTTATAGCTAGGTCGTAAAATTATATAAATTAAAGGTATTAATATCCCTCTTAACTTTATATTATTAGGAAGTAAACCTATAGTTTTCTTTAACGAGGTTAAATAGAATAGATTAACTAAATAGTAGTAATAGTAAGGCTAGTTAAGACGTCTAACTAAAAGGGGCCTAGGGATATAAAAAGTTTTACAATAAAAAGATATTAGTAATTAACTCCTTTTTACCCTTTAGTATTACTAGGTTAATTTGATAATTAATCTATACCCTAAATAACTAAAATATTAACCTTAGTTAGCTAGTTAGATCTACCTTATAGTAATACTAATTATCTTTATTTCTTTATAAGCTTTAAGATACGGCTTATACTATTTACTAGGGCTAGTTTATAGCTAAATCGTCGCTATTATTACCTTACCATCGCTATTAAAGTAGGTTAACTTTCGGCGTAAGAAAAATTATTACCGTCTTTCTTTTATTTATTAGAATTTACTTTTATATATATAGTAATAGATAGATATATATATAAGGACTTCTAATTAGCTACTTACGTAGCTAAATTACCTCCCTAGCGTTATTATAATAGCGAGGACGCTGTTTTTCTTTAAAAATAGTAGTACTTATTATAGATATAGGATTCTCCTATATAGTTATATCTTAATATTTTAATATTCGTCCTTAGGTATACTACTCCTAACTCGGTTAGACCCTATAAATAAAGAAATCCGATTAGATGTTATAGATTTCCTATTCTAGATAGCTAAATAATTTATATATACTATACCCTAGATAACTAATCCTTAACAATTACTTTACTAGGATAAAAGGTTAATACTTTTAGATTATTAATAATTAAGGAATATATTAAGGTACTTGGGAATATTAATTTTCTAAACGACCTTAAGGTATTAGAATACTAATTAGGGCCCCCCTAGTCGCAAGCTTCTAGGGGTAATTAGCTACTCGTCGTTACTAGCTAAATGACATTTCTAGGATATAGATATATCCTTAAATTATAACCTTCCTATCTTAAAAGGGTTAGACTATATACTTTAAATAAATTATAAATTATATAATTTTTTAATTTAATAAGTTAATTTCTAATTATTAAGCCTTATATTTTACTTTAATCTACTTTCTTTATAACTTGACTTATTTCTTCTTTAACTTAAGCTTAATATATTTATAACTTTTTAAAGCTTTCTAAGTATACTTAAAAAGGGCATTATTATATATTTTAAAATAACTTATTTAGTTAAGGCTTAGTTAATTCTATATAATTTAATTAACTATTTTTAAGATTTAATTTAAGATTTTTTAAATTATCTTTAATTTAAGTATAATATTATTAATTTTAAAATATTTAATATAATATAATTATATTCTTTCTTTAATAAAAAAAATTAAAAATTAAAGATTTATTAACTTAATATTATTAAGATATTAAAGAAAGGATATATATAAGAATATTAGAATTCTTTATAACTTTATTTATATTAAAATATAAATTATTATTAAGATTAATTCAGAAGATATATACTTTATATATAATATCTAGAAGATAAAATAATATAGTTTAATAGGATAATTATAGTATAAAGCTAATAGGGAGAAATGTAAAAAAGCGTTATATAGCTAGTAATAACAAGTAGCCGATTACCCCTAGTCGCAAACTCCTAGGGGGGCCTCGATTACCTTAGCCTTATAAGTTAAATATATAATAAAGTTATTTATTACGCCTAGTAAGTAGATCCTTTATAAGTAGAAAAGATAAAACTATTAAAGGGTTTATTAATAAAGGGAGGTTATAAGTAAAAGAATTTTATCAAAATAATACTAATTAAAAAAAAGGTAAATTTTACTTAACTTATTTAGCTCTTTATAAGACGCCTTTTTAAGTCTAAACTTCCTTATTTATTTCTTATACTTAAGGCGCCTTTATATAGATATTAACGCCTTTAAGAAGAGGGGCTATAAAGTTATATTATATTACGTTAAGGGTAATCTTATAAGGGATAAATACCTAAAGGTTAATATTAAACCTATACTTCTCCTATCTAAGTTATTAAAGAGGGGTAAAACCTATTATTAGCTAATAGAATTTAAGGTTATATACCTAGTTTAAACTATTTATAAAATTAGGTACTTTATTAATAATTTACCTTTTATAACTATTATATTTATAGACTATTTAATAATAGTAAATATTATAAGGTAGGTTTTACTTACCTCTTTCTTAGTTAATAAACTTAATCTTAGACTAGTTTATACCTCTTAGTATTTATTATAATTTAGGCTAGATACTTAATACTAACTAAGTAAGTAATATATTATACTAGATATATTATTAAGGTTAATAAATAACTTAGCTATTAAATATAGCCTATAGATAACTAAAGAAGGTATACTTAATAATATTATTATATTTAATAATTTCCTTATTAAAATATTACCTTCTTTTAAAGACTAAGTAGTAGCTAGTTATATAGTAAGTAAGAAATAGGCTAAGATTTCTAATAGCTTAAAGGAGGGGGAATCTACCGTATTAGGTATTTAATTTTATCTTATAAAAGGGTTACTCTATAGACTAACCGTCGAGTCGGGTTTTAGTACCATGAATTGGTACCGACCCGAATACTCGGTACCAGTTTAGGTACCAGCCCGAATACTTGGTACCTACTTCCGGTACTAACCTAAAAAGCCCTCGGTACCTTGACGAGTCGGGTTAGACCGACCCGACTCGCTAAGGTATCGCTAAGACGCCAAGCCCCTAATAAAATAGTAAGGGACACTATTTTTTTTCTAGAATTAACCCTATTCTAAAATTAGATTTTTTTAAATTAGAATTTAAATACCCCCCTTAATTCCCTAGGGATATATATTACCTTTTTGTATTACCTTATTTACTTTTTAGAATTACCTAGGTAATAATAATAATAATAATTAATAATATAATAGTAAATACTATATATAATAAGAAATACTACTATAAATAGAAAATATTACTAATATTATAGTCTTTATTTTTATAGGGATATATATTACTTTTTTATATTACCTTATTTACTTTTAAAGAATGACGTAGGTAATAATTATAATAATAATAGAAAAAATTTTTAGAAAATATAATAAGAAATACTACTAAAAATAGAAAATATTACTAGAGAAAAAAGTCTTGGCGAGTCGGGTTAATACTTCGGTACTAATACTTAGTACCACCTTATAGTATTAACTTAATTACTCGGTACTAACTCTTAGTACTAACCCGAATACTCGGGCTAGGAATTTAGTATTAACTCGCTAAGAGTTAAGTCGGGAACCCGACTCGAGTTCGAAGTACCGACCCGACGCGGTCAGTCTATTACTCTACTTTATAAACTATAAAGGAAGGGTATAACTAGACCTTCTTAAGGACTTTAAGAAGGAGATATTCTACTAGGCGTATAATAAAAAGTCTTACCTAGGATTTAACTATATATATAAAGTAATTATAAGTAACTATTACTTTAAGAAATTAATAAGATAGTTATATTTATATATTAGCTACTACTATAAATATAATCTTAATTACATAAAGTAATACCCTACTTATAAAGCCCTAGTTCTAATAGTTACTCTATCTATATTATATTATATTATATTATATTATAGCTATAGATTTTATCCTTATCTTACCTAAAACTACCTTAGGGATAAATATAGTATTATTTATTATATATAAGTTTTCTAAAAGAGTAATTATCTTTTATAGAAATAATACCTACTTAGTAGAGGACTAGGCTAAGGTATTCTTAGATAGAATAGTTAATTAGGGTCTACCTCACGTAATAATATTAGATTATAATAAGAAGTTTATATCTACTTTCTAATAGGGAGTATTTAAAAGTCTAGGAGTTTAATTCTTAATAAGTACTATATATTATCTATAAATAGATAGCTAGTTAAAGAGGATAAACTAGATAACTAAAATCACCTTAAGATACTAGCTAACTTCTAACCCTAGAGGTAACTAGATAATATTCCTACTTTAACTTAGAGGTATCTTAAATAATTTACCTAGCTTTATAATATCTATAAGCCTAAATAAGGTTATTTATAAGTACTACCTACGTAATACTCCTACCTTAGTACCTCTAGATAATTAGAAGGCGAGTTAATTTCTAGAGGATAGAATTACTATTTAAAAGGAGGTAGAAGATTTAATTATATAAGCTATATTAAATCTAAGATTAGATATAATAAATATTATTAGCTAATTTAATTTAATAAAGGTAAAGAGGTCTTTATTATTATAGTTATAGTAATATTAGGTAAGTACAACTAACCTAGATAGCTATATTTAGCCTCAGGCCTAAGGATATAAGGAATATAAGCCTTTATAACCTACTTATTTATATAGGCTCTAGCTAGTAACTTAATAGCTAGTAGTAATAATAGAAGATCCTAAATAGATATACTAAGTTATCTATCTAGATTAGGTCTATTTATTAGTAATTAACTATTCTTAAGGGGATTATAAGGTATAAAAGTCGCTTCTACTCTATTCTATCTTATTACCCTATTAAAAGATTTTTATTCAGCCTTAATAATTCTATTTATCTTTATTCTATTCCCTACCCTTCTTTTAAAACTAGAGCTAGAAAGCCCTCTATATTATTTAATCTAGCTTAATCTACTATTATAATTAATTATAATACTCTTATTCTTACCTTCTACCTATATAATTTTCTCTTTATAAAACCTAAATAAGTAAACCTAGTTAACTATCCTAATTAGTACCTTATTAAGTATCTTATTTAGAATAGTCTTAGACTAGCTTAGTATAATTTAAGAGTAGTAGTAGATCTTAAAAGATTAACCTAGCTAGAATCCTAGTAGTCTAGACTAGAGCTAGAGATATTTCTAGCTACTTTATAGGATTTCAAGCGTAGTACTAAGGCTGCCTAGCATTTATTAAGGGCCCTTCTATCTACTAGAATAACCCTAGTAAGGATAACTAATTAAATTAAATTAGGGAGGAATAATTTAGGCCTTAATAATCTAGTTAACCTACTTAAATCTATAAAGGTAGCCTAGGGCGAATCCTTAATAATAGCTAGGAAATAAGTTATACCTTATTACAATTATCGCTATATAGCTAGTAGCTTGTAGCGCAGAGAATAAAAGCCTTCTACAGGTATATCTTAGGCCTATAAGAAGCTCCTCTTCTCTGTAACCTTTTACTACTTTACTATATTACTAATTACGGTTATAATATATAGTAGTAATACTATATTAGCTACTATTAGTACTATTAACTACTAATAAGCTGTATATAGTCTACTAGCTATTATAGTACTAGCTATTATAGTATTAGCTATTATAGTACTAGCTATTATAGTACTAGCTATTATAGTACTAGCTTTAGGGTATAAGTCCTTACTAGTCTTTTATATACTTTTCTCTAATCTATTTAATATTTACTTAGGCTAGTTAAAGAAGCCTTCTATAACTAATAAGAATTATAGAAGTCTCCTTAAAAATTATAATTAATAAGGGCTTTATTTATTATATATTACTACCTCCTAATAGTATTAGGATTTTATTAGATTATTAGGATTTTTAGAGAAACCTTAGTATTTTACTAAGTAAATTTAGATATTTCCTAGATATTTCCTCGTTTACTACTTACTACTTATCCTAGCTACTAATAGGGAAACCCTTATCCTTACTTTTTAATTACACGACTTTATTAATATTAGATATATTTATACTACTATTATTAATAATATTAGTTATTTCCTAATAGTACTTATTATTAACGGGAATCTTAGACCTCCTTAGACTAACTATATCTCTACTAATACCTTATAAAAATAATAGTACTATACTAAGTCTTTATCTTTAGAACCTAGTCTCCTTAATATTAATAAAATATCCTAGCCTTCTAATTAGGCTATTAATAAAAGCTAGTTCTATATAATAAATTATTATTCCAAGAAAGCTACTATATCTATAAGGTACTATCTATAGTAGCCTTCTTTAGTACCTACCTCCCTAATAGGGACCTTAATCTATTTACTACTAAGGTTAACTTTACTAATACTAATCTTAATAGAGTCTATTCTATCCTTAGTAGGTATAAGAGTAACTTTAGTAGAAGAGGCTATCTATAATCACCTAATAAGACTAGAACTTTCTAATCTACTAGAGCCTTTAGATATAGCGGATAATAGGGGAAATAATAATAGAAATAGCTAGGCTAGCTAGGCGAATATACCTATTAGAGGCTTTATACTTAAATAGTTTAATATAATATTAGTATTCTTCTAGAGTATAAATAGTAGGGTAGGTAGGTATAAGACCTATTAACTTATAGTAGCTATAGCCCTAGCCCCTATAATTATTACCCTTTAATTCTAGCCCTAAGATATTAGGTATTTTAATCCGGATCCTAATATACTCTTAGTTAAAGTTAAAGATAGCTATAATATCTATTATAATATTTTTAGCTTTACTAATAGAGTTAAAGTAAAAGCTACTACTATAAATCTAACTCTTATATAGTTAAATCTAGACTTATATCTACTTAGGAAAGCTAATAATTAGTTTACTAAGTAATTATTATATACTATACGTATTAGGCTATTAAATAGTCTTACTAGTATTACTAATTAGTATATAAATCTATAGGAATTTTTTAGGACTCTCCTAGTAAATTACTTAGTCTCCTTAAGGTAATCTAATATATAATTAAGGATACTTATAATTAGCGAGATCTAGCTAACTATATCTCTAGTATTATTCTAAATAGTAAGAATACTAATATAGCTACTACTAAAGTAGCCTAGGTACTCCTAGTATTTAAGTATATAAATAGCTAATTACACTAAGATTTATTACTACCTACTAGCTTATCTAATATTCTAGACCTACTAGAAGAACTTAGATATAGGAAGAATACTTAGTTTAATATTTATAAGAATAAGGGCCTTATTAAAAAAAGCTTTAAGATAAAGTAGAATAGTTACTATAATAATTAATAAGATCTTTAACTAGGTTAGTGTACTTCTTATTTAAATAATCCTCTTTATTAATTTAGTAGTAATAGTTTTAATTATAGTAGTAGGGCTTTAAAGCTAAACTATAATAATTAGAATCTAGTTACCTAACTATTTATACTATTTATATTATATAGAAACTATTAAGGTAACTTTAATAATAACCCTTAATAGGTATAAATTACTAGTCCTTAATAACCCTTATAGATTATAAATAAAAACGGGTTACCTAGGTAGAGTTAATACTAGAACTATAACTTAGGTTAAAGCTATCTACTAAATACTTTAAATAGTAATCGCTTACATAAGCTATATAATTAGGTATAGTAATAGCCTCTTATATACTACACTCCTATTAAGGATAGAAATCCTTAGGAAGAGCCTTATAATAAGTAGGTAACTTATAATACTTATAAGGATAAGTACTACTAGTCTATAAACTAAATCAACTCTAGTCTAGGCTAATACCTAGATAATTCTTAGGAATATAGTTAAGATCCTAAGAGTTATTAATATAATAATACTATTAAAACCTATTTGCTAATAATCTAGCTATCTAATAAAGCCTTTAGTTATTAGAAATATTCTAGGATATTCTTATATAATAATACTCTATATAACTATATTTATTATAGTAGCTACTATAAAATAAGGGCCTTAATAGTTGTAATATCATCTAAGGTAGTTAAAGCTAGGAGTACCTACTAAAGCCTTCTATAAGCTATTATTTAAAGTACTTCTAGATAGACTACTTTAGGAGGATATATCTTTAAAAGCTATTATTTTATTACTACTTAGATTAGATTTACCCTAGACCTTAACTATCCTCTACATAAGCTTTATATAGATATAGATTATATTATAAGCCTAATAAATAGGAAGTTTCTATTATAATAGTTCTTATAAGCTAAAATCTCTAAAATACTAACGCCTATAAAAGTAAGAGGTATTAATAGTAAAAAGTATAATACTTATAGATATATTAAGCTACTAATATATTAATATATCCCTAGGAGTAATAGTACTACAGGTAATAGTACTACTTTTATTAAGAGAGAATTATATATTATTAATAACCTTTTAGTAAAGGCGTTAATTAGGGTTAATATCCTTAAATCTAAAGGTATTATTATTAACCTTAAGAGGAAGTTTAATAATAATATATTCCTATTAAAATCTTAAAGTCCCTATTAAGGTCTTTAGTAAAGGAACTTATATTAATACTATAGTATTTAGTTAGGCTAATATTATTATTAGCCCTTACTCTAATAAGTAAGTTTAGATTACTAGTCCCTATTATTATTTACTTAATCTTTAAGCTAGATAAGCTAGATAATCTCTCTATCTACGCCTATATTATTAACTATAGTATATTATATATCTTTATTAGGAATAATACTAATAGTAAAATTAATTTAGCTAAGAATATAAAACTTAGCTAGATTATTAAATATAATACTCCTAGCTATTTATAGAAGCCTTTTATAACGACCTCGCTACTAGGCCCCCTAAAAGGGCTAAGGTAGCTAACTAGGTTAAGATTAATATCCGGCGTCTTATTACCGCTACTATAGTATTTATAGTAATAGTACTTATAGCCCTAGAGATAGAAGCTTCTTATTCTTTAGGTATAATAATTTATAGTACTTTCTAATTAAGGGCCTTATTAGGGGTAGTTATTAATAAATATCTAATATTATAATAAGATACTAGAACTATTATATATATTCTAAAGTCTTAATAGATAGATATTCCCCTAGTAGATAACTAGCTAGAAATCTATAAGCCTAGCTAGGCTAGGGTATATCCCCTAGGAAAGGCTAATAAAGAAGTTATCAATAATAAGTTTAATAAGTTATATAAATAAGGTAGAATAGATTAGATAATAGAGTTAAGCCTATTTTTATTTTTATGTTTTATTATTTAGAAGTAATCTATAGATAGTATTTATAAAGGCTATATAGTAGTAGATATTAAGGCCTTAAATAAAATTATAATATTAGATACCTATCCTATTCTATTATAAGCCAAGATATTAGCTCTACTAAAAGGTACTACTTATATTAGTACTATTAACGCGGCTAGCTTCTTTTATTAATAGTTTATTAATAAATTATATTATTATTATCTTATAATAGTAAGTTATTAAGGCTAGGAGTTATTTAATATCTCTATTGTAAGATACTATAACTCCCTAGCCTATATATAATAAATAATAGATAGGATTCTCTAGCTATTTTAGCGTTTCTATTTTATATATATTAATAATATTATTATCTTCTTAAAATCTCTAGAAGAATACCTTAATTATCTTAATTAGGTATTCTAGGCCCTTAATAATATAAATATCTATTTATTACCTAAGAAATTATTTCTTAGCTTCCTATTAGTCTACCTCTTTAGTTAAAAGGTAGACGCTCTAGGATTAGTTATAATAAAAGAAAAGTTAGCTACTATTATTAACTTATACTTCCTAATTAACCTAATAGCCCTAGAGTAATACCTTAATATAATAGGATATCTCTATTAATATATTACCTTTTATACTACTATTATAAAACCTCTTTAATTATAAAAGACTTATCTTAATAAGATTATATATAATATATAATAAGGGCCTTCTTCTAATATTTAAGGTAATATATATAAGAAATTAGCCTATTAAACTTATCTTAATAAACCTATATTAAAGGAGCTTAATCTATTCTACTAGCTCTAAAAACTATTTATTAGCCTAATAAATTTATACTATTTTAATAAGAAGCTCTAACTATTAATAGATCTTAATATAAGTAAGGAGTTTAACTTTAAAGTATATATATACTATACTATAAGCCTAATAAAGGCTTTTATAAGGGACTTCCCTAGGTAGAAGTTATATCTACTAATCCTTTTCCTTAGCTATCTACTTACTAATACCGAGACTTAATACTAGTTAATAGAGCTAGAAATTACTAGGATTATCTAGGTAGTAAAGAAGATTAGGTATATAATTAAGGCTACTAAATAGTTAATTATTATCTATACTAATTATTTAGCCGCTATATTAATAGCCTATTAGATAAGTCTAAATATAACCTTAATAAAAAAGCTAAATCTTCGTCTTATTTATACCTCTAAATATTTATAATAGTTTTAACTAGATATATACTATAAACCTAGAAAATCTAATATTATTCTAGATACCCTTTCTAGACTAGCTACTTAGGAATATAGCCCTACTAATACTAGGGACTTACTTAAGGCTATACTAGTAAAGGCTTTCCTAGTTAGTCTAGTAGAGATAAGTCCTAATTTTAAATAATATCTAACTAAGAGCCTTATTAAACTACGTTAGATATAATTAATATTAATAGTAAAGGAGAATAAAGCCTTAGGTAGTAATACTACTAAGCTACTATATTATATTATTAATAAATTATTATATCTTAATAATAATAAGATAGGCCTTTATTTATTTATCCTGACTTCTTTAGAGAAGGAAGTCTTCTAACTCGCGTATAATAAGATAGGATATCTAGGATATACCCGAACTTATAAATATCTAATAGAGGGACTTTATATATATAAGATAGTAATAAAACTTTATAAGTTTATCTATTATTACCTATATTATTAATTAGATTAGACCTTAAGATATTAGCTTTATAAGTCCTTATAACTAATCTTAATACCTTCCTAGCTATTCTATACTCTAATTATAGATTTTATTCTAGTATTACCCTATTTAATTAACGGGTTTAACTTAATTATATTAGTTACTAATAAATTCTTAAAGGTAATTACCCTAATTCCTAGAAAGAATATATAGTCTAGGAAAGACTAGGCTATTAAACGAATTAACTATCTTACTCTTTTAAATTAGGGTATACTAAGAGCTATTATTTCTAACTAAGACTGAAAAAAAGTTAGTTATAGAAATAAATCTTTTTAATACTAAAAGTTAGTCTATTCTATTTAATAGCCTAGTATCTATAAGCTAATAGTATATTAGAGCGTATATACTAAATAGCTAAGATAGCCCTCTAGTATTATATTACTACTCTAGATAATACCTAGTAATAGCCCTTAGTTATTAATAGGATATCGGCTTCGTTAAATACTTCTATAAAATATAGCTTTACTTATCTAGTACCTACCTAGGTCTTATATAGATTTAAGACTTAGGAATTACTAGACCTCTTATAACTAGAAGACCCTACTAAAGGCTCTTATAATAAGGCCCTTATTAATAAAGCCTTAGCTATACTAGTATATTCTAGCTAGGTTATAACTAATTATAAGCCTTTATATATTAACGCTAAGGATACTATTACCTTTATAGTTATAAAAATAAAAGACTACTATAATTCTTACTATACTCTAATATACTTTAAGGTAGGAGATATAGTATACCTATAACTATACTAGAGTTACTATATCCTAGCTATCTAGTCTAGAAAGACTAGCTAATAATTAGTCGGGCTATTTTAAATAATTAGATAGGTTAGTTACTTAGCTTATAAACTTATACTTCCTAATAATATAAAGATTTATAACGTTATATCTATTACCTATCTAGAGCCTATTATAGACCCTACTAATAACCTGTACTAATATTACCGCCTAGCCGTACTAATTATTATTAAAGGATAGGATAAGGAGGAATAGAAGATTAAAAGGCTAGTTAATAAGAGATAGATATATTATAACCGTAGATAGGCTATTAAATACCTTATTAAGTAGAAGAACTATAGCCCTAAGGAGGACTATTAGATACTAGAAAGGGAGTTAATAAGAAATACTATTAATATAGTAATAGAATTTAATAATATTAATAGTAATTAACTAGGTATAGTATAAAAGGCCTTATTTAGCGCCCCTTACTTATATTTTACTATTACTATTAGGATGATAGTATTATTTATTACTAGTATCTATTATAACTATCGCTATATAGCTAGTAGCTTATAGCGTAGAGAATAGAATCCTTCCGCAGGTATATCTTAGGCCTGCGAGAAGCTTCTCTTCTCTGTAACCTTTTACTACTTTACTATATTACTAATCACGGTTATAATATACCTTATCTAGGTATAGCAGAATATATTTCTAGGTAGATTAAGGAAGTTATAGCAATCTAGAAGAATTTTAGTAATATAAGGTATTTAAAAATAGTATATTAATAAGACTATATTATAGTACTAATAATTATAGGATAATTAACTAAGAGGAGCCTAGGATATTAAGCCCTATTCCTTTAAAAACTAATTAATAATATTAATATAAGGGCTACTTAAGCTATCTACTAACTTTTATTAGAATCTAAGAAGAAGTCTTTTTAGGTAGAAGCTAAGTAATAGCTTCTTAGCTACCCGTACTCTATTAATAAAAATAAAGAAATATTCTAGGAGTAGTTAAATAAACTATATAATAGGCCTAGTAAACTAGGTAATCTTAATCTTTTTTAATAAGTAATTAAAGAGGTTACCTCTAGCTATTACCTATTACTTGTATAATATAAGCTAGCTTACCTTCTAGAAAGAGGGTTATAAGCTAATAGAATCTAGTATCTAATATTAGATAGAATCTAGTAAGAATAAAAAGACCCTTTTAATTAAGAAGTTAAAGAAGATCTAATAAAAGTATAATGTAATAGGTCCCTACTTACTCCTAGCTTTAAACTAATTATAGCTAGTTTATAGGGTTAAAATACCCTAGTACTATTATATTAGGATACCTAGCTAGAGACTTTTATTCCTTACTAACCTTTTATAAAGGATTAGCCTAGAGTATTCTAGCTTAACTAGTTTTAATAAGATTACTATTAATAAAAACTTAAGTTATAATATCTTTTAATAAAGTAAAATAAGTTAGTATAATTATATATAAAGGTTACTTAATAGGAAGTTAAACTTTATTATAATTAAAACTAGAACCTTAATCTAGAACCTAGGTTTATACCTTAGGAAAACTATTATTTAAAGTTAATTTTAGGATATTATAATTATAGACCCTAGGAATATAAATATTAAAACCCTCCTTATAACATTTTATAAGAATTTTAATTAGATTATTATTAATATAAAGACTTTAATAAATATCTACCTTAATTAGAGGAGTATAAGGAGTAAACCTTTAACCCTAAGAAATTATAATATCTAATTCTAAGAAATACTCTACTACCTTCTTTATTTACTACTTCTAATATATAGCGGAACTAGAAGGTAGTAGTCTAGTCTTTAGGGTACTCCTAATATACTTAGATAGGGATACTCTAGAATAATATAATAGCCTTTTTATAAGGGTATACTAAGAAATAAATTATAATCTAGCTATTTAAGAAGATAAACTCTTTTAGGAATATTAACCTAATTAATTTAAATTAATAAAGAAGGCTAAGAAGATAAAGTTTTACTTTAACTAGCCCTTAACTACCCCTAGTTAATACCTAACTTAAAAGACTAATTACTTATATGATATAAATATAACTAATAAGGATATAATTATTAGGTATTTATAATAAGGCCTTAAATTAAACCTAGTACTTATAACCCTAATATAAGAAGAGAGAGATACTATAGAAAATTTTAATAGATAAGTCTAGAATAATAAGGTAGTAATAAAGCGTATTTATAATATAAATAAACCCCGCTAAAAACTTATAATAACTTAAATATTTTAAGTACTATCCCTATTTAGAGTCTAGTAATTATTTAGTAATCTAGTAGCTAAGGGAATCATCTAGTCTAAACCTAAGCTTATAAAAATAAAAAGGCGCCCCTTAAAAAAGATAAATATTAATAACTAATAACTTAAAAGGTCTCTACCTTATCCTTACTAGTATTATAGTAGAAATTATTAGGATAGTAATTATAATAATAAAAAGAAAAGGGCCTTAAAGGTTAAACTAGAGGATAAAATAAATATTAACCTAGGGGATAATAATAATAATAATAATAATAATAGTCTTAATCTATATAATCTAGAGACTTATATAGCCTTAGAGATCCTTATAAAGGAGGATTTATAAGGGGAAGCCTCTTAGGGCTCCTAACTAGTAGTTAGGGCCTATTTAAGGATAATAACTCTACTAATAGCTTAAATATTACTACTAGAATATCCTTAGATTTATTTTATCTTAATAATAATATTACTAGCTTATCTTTAAAAGGAGTTAAATCTAATACTTTTAACTTTATAAATATATAAACGGGAGCTAGTATAAACTTTAGAAAACTCTCTAGTATAATATATTAATATATTAGTAAGGATAGTAGAATCCTTAAGTTTTACTTTAATACTATATCTTTAGTATTACTTATTTTTAATAATTACTACCTAGCTTTTTTTTAACGCTTATAAGGTCTACCTTATAACTAGAGGAAAAAGGGTTTAATATAAGGGAGTTAATACTAGAGAGTTATTATTTTAAAATTATATTAAAGTAGATATTAAGATATATAACTTAATTAAAGAGCTAGTTAAGATATCTAATAAAATTTATATAATTTTAAAACTCCTATATAATATAATTATTAGAATAGATATTATAAAACTAAGTATAATTAATTTTTAATAGGGTAAATACTAGGATCTTACTATAATTAATAATACCTCTATTTTAATTAGAGTTACCTTAAAAGTAGATTATATCCTAAAAATCTAAGTAGATATCTAAGAACCCCTAGTAATACTAGTATTATTAATTAAACTAAGGATATTAAGGACTCTAAGATATAAGAAGGTTAATATTTATACTACCTTAATTATAATACTAAATTCTAGTATAAGGTAAAATATGTTATTTATATACTACCCCTTAGTAGTAAATTATAACTATCTATTTAAACCTTTACTTATACTTAATCTCTAATTAAGAACTTTTATATTAGGGGTTTAGGTAGTTATTAATAATAATTCTTAGGTATACTTAATAGCTAATTTTAGGGATTAGTCTACTAAAATCTATAAGGGATAACTACTAGGTAGCCTAGTAATTTTATAAGACTTAGTTAAGCCTATTAAGGTAAGTTTCTATTTTATAAATATTTATACTAGTAAGTTTAAGGAGGAATTAAATATACCTTATAGACTTTCTAGAAGAAGTTATAGTTCCTAAAGTAGATATCTTTATATATTAGGGGTCTAGATATTAAGAATATATTAAAAAGGTATTTGATAAATATAAGACCCTTTTTTAAAATAACTTAGGAAAGTTTAATAATAGTATTAAAATATTAATACCCTTTAAAAATAAGTTTAGTATAATAGGATTAAAGTAAAACTTATATAATCTTTCTTAAAGGGATTATAAGGTTATAAATTTAATCCTAGATCTCTTTATAAAGTAGGGTTAGATTAAGAAAGTTTCTTTAAATATATCCTCTATTATATTATTACCGGCCTTTATAATATAAAAGAGATAGGAAGTTAAGGGTAATAATAGATTTATATAAGGTTAATATTAAACTTTATTTAGATATATATCTACTTTTAAAGTAAGATATAGTTCTAGGAGTATTAAGTAGATTAGTAATATTCTTATTAGTTAACCTTATTAAAGGGTTTTTCTAATAGGGAATATACCCTTCTAATTAGTAGAAGACTATATTTATTAGCTTATATTAAGGCTAGGAATAGTTAAAGGTTTCTATTATAAATTTAATAAATACTCTAGGTTTTTTCTAATATTATATAAAGAGGCTACTATCCCTCTACTTATAATAATTTATCTTTATATATATTAATAATATTATAATTTTCTCTACTACTTTAGAAGATTATATTAAATATCTTAACTAGGTTCTAGAACTTCTTAAGAATAGTAGAGTTATATTATTACTAGTAAAGTACTATTTTATATATCCTAGTATAATAGCTCTTAGATATTATATATTATAATTAGGGCTTAATATAATAGAGGAGAAGGTTAAAGCTATTTAAAAGATATTATTCCCTATAAATTTAAGGGGGTTAGAGACTAGACTTAGTTTGTTTAATTATTACTATAAATTTGTAGAGTATTATATAGTAATTACTAGAGCCTTAATTAAGTTAAAAATAGAGGGTTTTAAGGGAAGCTTAAATAAGGGGAGGTTAAAAAGAAATTATACTAAAAAAATAACTCTTAGTAAATATATCCTATTTAAAACCTACTTAAATCTCTATTATATATAAGATAGAGGGTTTATAAGCTAGTCCTTAATACTATAAGGCTTAAGAAATCCTTAAGGAAAAGCTATATAATACTTCTAATTTAGTATTTCTTAACTTTAGTAGATAAGGAAGCGTCTTATATAATATACCTTTTACGAATTAAGGTACTTATATAAATACTTTATTAAGACTTATATATAAGAACTTTACTTAATTAAATTTACTTTAATATATAGTAAGACGAGTCCTAATATTAGGATATAGTATAAGGGGAGGAATTATAAGTAGTAGTAGTAGAGGTAGTAGGCTAGGGAGTAGAGGAGAGATACCTACGTAGGGGCTAAGGAGCCTAGCGGGTAGGAAGGAACTTAAAGATAAAGGAATATATATTAGTAGAATATTAATACAGGCCTTAGAAGTTATAATAGTTATATAAGACGCGTTAAAGGGTAGAATAATATATAAGGTAGGAAGGATAATAGGGGTAAAGCTTAAATATATAAAGGAGTTTATTATAAAGGTAGATTAATAGCTTAAGGAGGTATATAAGTTTAAAAAAATAATAGAAGAGTAATCTTAAAGAGGGAAGATATAAGGAGGTAGAAGAAGCTAGGTATAAATAGCTAGTTAAAGCCTAATAGGTATAAGAATAAGTAATATAAGCCTTAAAGGGATATTTATTATAATAATAATAAGTAATATTATAAGGAAGGGATTTAAAGTAATAAATGATAAGAAGGCTAAGACCTTAATAATTTAAATTAAAGATAGAATTAAGAGAGAAATAATAAGGGTACTTACTAGGGAGTAGCTAATTAAGAGGTTTAAGATAATTATATTACTAAGGATATAAGAGATTATAATAGTAAGGTAACTAGTTAGAGGTAACTTAATACTATTTATAATAGAGATAGAGGTAAGGGAGGAGTTAAAAGAGAATAATAACTAAGTAAGAAAGGTATATAAGTTAATAAGGATATTAAGATAAACCTTCTTAATTATAATATATAAAGTATTAAAGAAGGTAGTAAATATATTAAAATAAAAGGAGATAAAAGAGGTAATTATTTAATAGAATAAAAAAAACCTCTTAGGGCTAAAGATTATAAGGGTAGCCTAGTTATAAATAGTTATATAAGAGAGGAGAGAGGGAGAGATAAAAAAAATAGAGAGCCTTATTATTATTAAAGCTCCTTATATTAAAGATAATAAATAATATAATTAAGAAGGGCTTAATAAAGGGCTATAACCTCTTAGAATATAAGAGGTAGGAGAGGAATAAGGTTATAATATAATACTTTAACTACTAGTAGTATAAATATATAATAGGATATTATAAGAGCTTAATATAATATAAAATCTATACTAGTAAGTATTATTTAAGGGAATATAAGGTAAAAGAAGGGGATATTAAGAGGTATAATACTTATAAAAAGAATAGTTATATAACCTAGGAGTAAGGGTATATAATTAAGATAAGAGAACTAAATAAACTTTATTAAAAAATAGTAGAAAATAAGAAGAAATTATATAAAGGCTATATAAAAGGAAATAAGTAATAAGATACCTAGAAGTAGCCTTAAGGGGAGTAGATAATAGTAGTAGTAAAGAAGAAGAGGAAGCTTATATTAGGATTTAAAGACTTTAATAAGGTTATAATATAAATAAATTCTTAAGGGGATATAAGGGAAAGGGGAATTATACTACTATTAATAATAATATTATAAAATAGGCTAGAAAGGCTAATTATTCTCTAAGTAATAAAGATAAGCTAATAGATATTAAAAGAAATATTAATATAAAAGGCCCTAATTATTAAGAGAGTAGAGGTTATAAGGGATATTTAATAGAGATCCTTATAAAGGTATAAAAGATAATAAAACTATTATAATATAATATATAAAGGGAGTAGATTATAGTAATAATAATACTATTAAAAGATAAAGAGATATAATAAATAATTATCCTAGCTATTTAAAAGCTATTATATATAAAGAGGATAGGTTTAATATATAACTTAAATAAAGGAGTATTCTACTTAATATATAAAGTAGGAATTAATATAAGGATATATTTCTTTATAAATAAATATTAGAATATTAATAAATAAAGAGTTAAATTTATATTAAAGGACTTATACTCCCTAGGGATATAAGTTATAAGAAAGGAAAGGGGAGTATTAATATATCTCTATATATATAATATATATAACCCTAGCTTAGAGTTTAAAACCTTAATAGATAGCCCCTTTATACTATTAGAGGTAAAAGAGTAATTAAGTTAATTTAAAAAATATATATTAATAAAAGACTTTAACCTCTACTACTTAAATTAGAATAATAGGGGTAGATATATATTATATAAAGTAGTAGATATATTAATAAATATTATAAAAGAAAGGGGAATAAAGCTTACCTTATTAAAGGATATAATAATTTAAAGAGTAAAAAAAGTAGAAAGTATTATTAATTTAATATTTATAATAAAAGTTATTAAATAAATATTATTAAAATATTATATTAAACTAGATCTTTATTATAAGTCTAATTATATCTTAATATATATTAAAGTTAACTTTAAGGTAGAGGTAATAATCTTATACTTATAAAGGGTATAAAAGATAGTAGACTTAAAAGAAATAAAAAGGTAAATAGGCGCCCTTTAATACCTACTATTAAAAGGGGAGTTAATAATTAGAGGGTAAATAAATAGCTATTTAATTAAAATACTTTAAAGCCTAATAAAAATTATAAAAAGGTAGTACTATAAGTAAAGCCCTCTTTAAAGGTAAAGTCCTTTTAGAACTTAAATTATATAAATATTATAAGGACAGCGTTAAAGCTTAAAATAAAATATAATTATAAAAGGAGTTAAAGGAGTTTAAAGGTATAATAAAAGGCTTAAAAGATTAAAGGGAGGGTATTAAAAAAAGTAAAAGTACTTTATTTTAAAGAGGTAATATATAAGGTATTTTAAATACTTAATAAACTTTAGAAACTAGTTAAATAGAGCTAAGAGAGAAATATATTACCTTAAAAACTCCTAAAGTTCCCTACCCTTAAAAAGGATAGAGAAGGCCTTAAAATAAAGTTATTTTAAAAGAAGGTAGAAGTCCTTTAAAAGACCTTCTTCCCCTTACCTTTAAAGGTAGATTTAAGTAATATCTAGGGGTTTTAATATAAAATACCCTTAGTAATAAATATAAAGATTATTAAAGAGGAGATTTATAAAGCAATTAATAGGTTAAAATAGGATAAAATAAACAAATTTTTAGAAAGAGTAGAGAGGGAGCTATTACCTAGCTCTATATACTTATTCTAGGCTTATTTAAGGGTTAGATACTATTTAATAGAGTTTAAAAAGGTTAATATAATTATCTTAAAAAATTAAAGAAAAAGGACTATTTTAAATAAAAGTTATATTATTTAATTACCCTTTTTAATACTTTAAGGAAGATATTAGAGGTAGTTATAATAAAGAAGCTAAGTAATCTTATAAAAAAAAATAAACTACTACTTTAATAATAGATAAAGGTAAGAAAGGGAAAGTTAATAACAATATACCTTAAAATAATAATAAAGGTAGTATATATAATATAAAATTATAATAAGTCTAATATAATAAATATATTATTATTAGATATTATAAAGGCTTTTAATAATATCTCTTATAAAAGGTTATTATATAATTTAAAGAAGAAAGGGGTCTTAACTCCTACTATATAATATATATAAAGCTTTTTAATAAAAAGGCTTATAATAATTATACTAAACTAAGAAATAAATAAGATAGAGATAATAAAAATTAAAATCCCTTAAGAATCCTTAATATTATTTATTTTATTTATTTTATTTCTATTTTTTAACTCCCTACTTATAAAAGAGTATATAAAGATAAAACTTTAAATATAAATCAAAGGCTTTATTAATAATATGTACTTAATAATATATAATAAAAGTATTAAGGAGAATTATAAGATCTTAATAAAGATATATAAGATATATTTTTATTAGGTAAATATATATAAAGTAGCCTTTACCCCTTATAAATATAAGTTAGTCTATTTATTAAAGAGCTTAAAGAGGTTTAATATAAAAGTAATAATAGACTTTAAAGTAATAATAGTATATTTAAAGGTATTAATAAGAGTCCTTAAACTTTATATTAATAGTAAATTAAGGTAGGGCCTATATATTAATAAAGTAAGATTAAAGAAAGAGATATAAAAGCTAGCCTTATTAATTATTACTAGCTTAATATAAAGTATTATACTTAATAAGATAAGATAGATTTATGATATAATAGTCTAATTAGTAATAATTAATATAATAGAAATATAATATAACTTAAAAGGGATATTAAAGGTAAAGAAGGCTAATATGATAATATTAAAAACTATATAAAATAGGTACTTAAAGATAGTACTTAAAGCTTTTAAGGTAATTAGTATATAAATATTAAAGGTAGAATTAAGGGTCCTATTAATAAAGATAAGCTTTAACTAGTTAATATTATATATATTAGTAATATAAGGGATCTACCTACTAATTAAGGAAGGGAACGCGAGGATCTATTATAAATTAAAAGGGAAAAGGGGAAGGGAGAAAAAGGTTATAAAGACTCTAATAGAAGAGAAGTAGAAAGAGAGGTAGCTAGGATATTAAAGGAATATTCCTAGTTATAATAGTAGTATAAAGGGGTAAAATTTAAGAGATAAGAGTTAATCTTTATATAAGGCTTTTTAAGACTAAGAGCTCCGTAGGTATTTAATTATATATAGAGAAGATAGGACTACGCGCCTTCTTATATAAGAGAAGGGTGCTAGGGGTTAATAGTATTAATTATAAATATAAATAAAGGTATTAAGATATTAAGATATTAAGTATATATTTATATTCTACCCTAATTATATAAAAGAGAGGAGGTAGATACTTTAAAGGGTAGGGTTAAATAACTTTTATTAAATAGTATTAACTTTAAAGGAGTTAAAGGTAGTAACTAAATAAGTTATTTAATAAGGTATACTTAGCTAGTTTATACTAATAAGGGAATTATTTATAAGGGTTATATAAGAGTAGATAGGCTTTAATTAAAGGGTAAAAGGATAGGTAACCCTAATAAAAGAAGAGATAGGATAGTATAAAAAGTATAAAATAGGGTAGTATATAATATCTAGAGTTTTAGAAATATAATAATAAATAAGGTAGGAGAGGAGGTTTTCTTTTATAAATTATAGTTTCCTTAAATAAGCTAGATATAATCTACCCTTATTAACTCTAAGTAGCTAGATAATAGAGTATAAAATATAAAATATAAATATAAATATAACCTACTTATTTATATAGGCTCTAGCTAGTAATTTAATATTTATAAAGTTATACGCTAGGTATAATCTACTTAATATAATCTAAGTAAAGCTATCTAACTAATAGGCGGGTCCTATTAAGATTATATAGAAGGTAGGGAAATTAGCTTATAAATTAATAATCCTAGTAAATTAAAAAATCTATCTAGTTATTTTAATTATATAATTAGAAAAGTTATTATAAGGTAATAACCTCTTTAATAGGGGTTAGAAGCTAGACTACCCTCTAGTAGTAGAAGAATTAAAAAATAAATAGTACTTATATAAGATTAAAGAGTTAGTAAGAAAGTAGTAGAGAAAGTATAACTAGGGAAAATTAATTACTAAATATTTAATTAAGTAGAAGAGCTATAATCTAGAGGATAATATATAATATAGTAAAGACCTTCTAGGTTATATAATAAATTTATAAGATAAGTATAAATAATATTATATGATATACCGCATATATCGTATATATCTAGCTAGGTAGGTATAAACCTAGCTAGATACCCTATTTATATAAGTTAGGATACTAAAGTACTATCTTTATAGAGATATAAAATATCCCTTTATAATTCTTAATAAAGTCTTAATATTTAATATAAACTTACTTTTACTTTCTTTAATTCTTACTTATTATATAATTATATTACTTAACTCTACTTATTATTATATCAAACTACTACTATTATATTTTTAAGAGGTAGAAAATACTATTTATAAAGAAGTAAAATATTTACTAGTATAATTAGAAGTTAAGTTAAAAAGGGCGTGTTAAGTTATATAAAAGATAAGATTAAAGTATATTAAGCTAGACTTATATTAGAATTACCTACTTAGGTAATTAAAGAAATACTAGAAGAATATTAGTACTAGCTATTATAACTAATATTACCTTTCCTAGTAGTACCTAGAATAGCCTACTAATTACCTTAAGGTAAATAGCTAATTATTATAAAGTAGTATCTTATAATAGACGCGTTAGATAAGAATACTTAGCCTTCTATGAAAACTACCCTATCTAACTATATAATTTAGTAAGTTATATACGCTAGGCTAATATCCTATATAAAAAACTCGTATTAGCTACTAGATTTTTCTTATAATAGCGACCTACTTAAGAGGTATAAGAATAAGGGTAATATAGCTAATATATCTAATAGAGGGGTAATATAAGATATTATTTATTAGAATACCTATTTTTATAAGGGGATATTAGAATAGCTAGTATTCCGCCTAAGTAGTAAGTTAGAAGCTAGTAGATAGGGAAATTAAAGGGAAAGTTAAACGTATATAAAATTTATATTAATAAAGCCCTTACCTTATTATTACCCCTAATAGCTCCTATTACCTTCGTAAAGTTATTAAGAATAAAAGAGGAGGATAAGGGGTCTATTACTAAGTTAGCTAGAAATCCTACTCTAAAACCTAATATAGTAAAATCTTAAGGGTAAGAGAAGGAGGTTACTAGGGTAGCTAATAAACTAATTAAAATAGAATAATAGATTTAAATTAAGCCTACCTTCCTTTAGATTATAGAGGTAAGAAAGATAGAGAATTAAGGTACTAATTTAACAGGTAACTATATAATATATATCCTTATTATAATAATAATAATATTAGAGGAGATAGTAATAATAATAAATAAAAAGCTTATATATCTTACTAATATAGCTAATAAACTATCTAATATAAATAATAATAAATTACTACGGCTAGGCCTAGAAATAATAGTAGACTTTTTTAATATTATAAGCGCCTTCCTTAATTTTATAAGGTAAGTATTATAGGACTATATTAAGATGTATCTAATTAATAAGGGGATAAAGTTATTAGCTAAAGTACTCTACGCGTATTATTAGAGCCGCGTAAATTATTTCTTACCTTCCTAGTTCTATAAGACTCTTATTTATCGCTAATAACTAGGAGGTAGCTATTATTAAGGCGAAAAATAAGAGGTAAGTAGATAAAGTAAATAAGGTAAAGATAAAATAAGAGGAAACCTTAGATACTTAGATATTAGATAATAGCCTACTAGCTAGTAAAGATATATAATATACCTCTAAGGAAGTAAGTAAACGTACTAAGAGGTAGTTTAAAGAGAGGGGGGTATAAAAGGAAGTAATAGGTATTAGAAGGAACTCTAAGAGACGTTATAGGCTTATAAGTTATTAACTTATTAATACCCTATCTACCTTATAATCTTAATATATTTTATACCTACCTAAGAATAACTTACCTAGGATTCTAAGGGATAGTTAGATAAAGTAGAAAAGGATTAACTTTATTAAAGACCCTATAAATTTAGATTTTAGATTCCTTACCCCTAAAATATAGTAAGACTTCTAGAATAGTATTAGATAGCTAGGTATATAGAAATAGTATATATATATATAACCTAGGTAGAGTTACTAGCTAGAAAGATATAGGATAGTATAAGATATTAGTCTCCCTAGCTATCTTATAGTATAGTATAGGATTAATAATTTTAGTCCTATTCTATTATAAGATAGTATAGGTTTTTATAGGATAATTCTATAGGATAGGTTATTTATAAGACCTTATTTTAGGATAGGATATTTATAGAATATCTTATAATTATTAAGAGGAGCTTAGTATCTATAAAGAGGAGTATAGAAAGTTATATTAAGTAAATATAATAACTAGAATAATAACTAGAAATAACATATTTTAAATATTATATTAAATATTAAGCTATTATATATAGAGAATAAAGCCTATTATTATAATTTTAAAGTTTACTAATTATTAGAAAGTTTAAGCCTTATAGTCTATATTAGAGTATATACTCTATAATTATAAGGGTTTATAATCTATATATATAACTAAATATCCTTTATTATTAATATAATATACTTCGCGTATATAATATATAGGTTTAATACTACTATAATTATTAATACTAGTTATATTAGAAATAAATAGATAACTTACTTTCTAATATATTTACTAAGAATACTTCTAACCTTCTTATAAGCCCTTAAATACCTTAGTCTAGAATTTAGTACCTATATATAAATTAATAGTAATCTCGTAAATAAGTCTATAAAAAGGGAGTTTTAGAATAAGGAGATTAGAACTTTTTAGTAGTAGTAGATCTTATAAAGAGGGATAGCTTATATACTCTATTAACTAGAAGTAATTAGTAGAATAATAGTTATAAAGATATACTACTATACTTCTATTTAAACTTCTTCTAAGTTATTCTTAAACTAGAAAACCTTTAATAGTATTAAACTTAGGACTTATAACCTTCTTACTACCTTTACTACTTATAATCTTATAAAGTTTCTATACTACTATATTAGCTATTATAAATTAAATACCTTTATTAGAAGTAATTAATTATATCTAATAAGGTTAGAGATATATAAATACTATCTTATTAATTTAAGTTATACTATTAATTATAAAAGGGTAGATATACTTAAATGATTATAAAATAAAATAAAGAACTTTATAATAAGGATATAATATATATAATATAAGACTAATATACTTCTAGAGTTCTATAATTATATATATTAATACTAGAGGAGGTTATAAGTTAGATAGTTAAGTCTTTTAATAAGATATCCTTAGCTATTATTATTTTAGAGTAAATACTTAGATTTCTTACTATTCTCTATTTAAAACTACTCTATTATTTACTATACTCCTCTAATTAATACTAGAGAAGATTATAACTAATTGATATATTTAGTATTATTATATATTATACTAGAAAATACCTATAAAAATTCAAGATTTTTATATAGAAAAAGTATACTTAAAAGTATAATTCTTAAATTCCTTAGTAAGTAATAGTAATTATAAGGTAAATTTAAGTCTAAATATAATAAATATATATATAAACTAGTATAAATACTAAGACCCTTCTTAAGTATTATAAGGGTTATAAGGTAAATATTAGTAAAGATATTAATTTTAGAGTAAAGGTTTATTTATAATAGTCACCTAATACTAGAGTATTAATAAATAGTTATTAGGCCTACCTATTATTATCTTTATCTAGGACTACCCTAATAATAACAACTAGGGCTATATTAGCTAAGGAAGCTATTTATAACTAACTAATTAGCCCTAAAAACGTAATAGTAGAATGAAATATTAAGGTAATTATTAAACGTGCTATTATAAGCTATATAAGGTATAATCCTTTATAACCTAGTCCTCTAGGTACCCTAGGACCTCTAGGTCCCCCTAGTTAGTACGGCGTTAATAGATAGGGTAATAATAGCCCTACCTTACTTAAGGCCGAAGACGTAGGATATTTCTTTCTTAATATTAAAGGAGAAGGCGTAATTATTTACTAAGGATACTATACTTTCTATTAAGATATCTACGGGTTTATTAATAGACTATAGGATCTCGTAGCCTTTAAGGGTAAAAATAAGGTCCTTAATATATTACTTATATATCTACGTAGTAAGGTATATAAGTAGTATTCTATAAAGCTTACGGCTCTAGAAAAGGATCTCTTCTAGACTATCTTATTAAAGTCCTAGACTAATACCTTAATTAAATGCTTTAAAGAAAGGCGATCTATTACTATTTCTAAATTATAAATAGAGAAGTATACCTAGGAAGATATAAGGTAAGATAAATTACCTTAAGTCTTTATATAAAGCCTCTTATAATATATAAGGGCCGTTAATTTTAAAGATATTCCTAACTAGTTATCTATTATATAGAATAACCTTACTTTAGAATACTAATAATTTATTAACGAGCTAATAGAGATAACTACTCTTAGTAAGATCCTTAAAGCTTTAGATAGTAAGGTAGATATATAGTATTAACTAGCTCTTAAAAAGTATTCTTAGAAGTAGTATTAAGTTAATAGAAAGTTAGTAGTAAAGACGGGTTAGTACTAGAATAATAATTATTAAGGTAGTTTTTCTAGGCTATTATTTCCTTACTATCCGCTGTTTTAGCCGCCCTTCTTTTAGGGATTTTCGGCGTATAGTAACTACGGGGAAGGCTATACTAATAGACTTACCTATTAGCCTAACCTCTATAATTAGGTAAGGTAAAATTAGCCTTTACTAGTACCTTATTAACCTCTATAAATTATAGTAGGAAACACCCCTAGTATATCTCCTAGCGTGTTAGATTCAACCTTAACGACTATAATAACCTAGTTTAGTCCTCGCTCTTAAGGCGGATACTAAGGCGGATATAGAAGAGGGTTAAGTTATCTTATAGGACATTAACCCCGCCGTTCTTAAGGTATAGCCTATTAGGCTACTAAGGAAACCTAATATTAAGATAATACTAAGTCTTCCTAAGCCTCTTTAAAAGACGTCGGCGTACCTAAGGTAATCCTAGAAAATAATAACTACTACGATAATAAGGACCTTAATTACTACTAGCCTTAATAAGATAATAAGGTAGAATAGTACTTTACCTCTATAAGCGTATCTCCTATATATTAGTACTAGCGTTATTATAAGTTATTTATCTTAAAGAACTAGTTATATTAATACTTAGTAGCTCCGGAAAAGGAAGATAATTATCTATATTACTCTATCTAGGTTTTCCTAATACTATTTTACTAGGTCTTCCTAACGCGGATAATTAACTAGGGTTTACTTATACTATTATAAGAGATTCGGATAATATTATTATATCCTCTATAAACTCTATTAAAGAGGTTAGTATAAGATATACCTTTCGCGGGTACTACTATATAATAGCTAAGGTAACGCTATTACCTAATAGTATAATAAACTCTATATACCTTAATATAGGCTAGGTTAGCCTAGGTAACTAAGTATACCTAAAGGCTTCTATCCCTAACTTATAAATTTATATAATAGTAAGCCTAATAATAGTTAGAGGCATTAGGTCTATAAGGTATATAACTACTAAATATACTATTGTACCTCTCTATCTACCTAGGAAATATAATAATAAGAACGGTATTATAATAATATCTCCCTAGGAAATTTATATTATTAACAACCTTAAGGTAAAAATACTTATTAAGATAGATATTATAATTCCTAAGAAAATTAATATCTTAGCCTTATAATTAAGGGCCTTAAAAGGTAGCTATAATATAAATATTATATTATAAATAAATATTAGTAATTTAGGAAGTCAGCCCGCTAGTTTTAAGTTACTTATCCTACGTAACCCGCCCCTAGCTAGCTATAAATATATAGAGTAACTTCCTATTACCTTAAGCTATAATAGAATAATATTACGGCCTAATTTAGCTAGGATTAGGCTAAAGTTAGGCTAAATAGATTTAGATAGGCGGATATAATAATATTCTAGATATATTATTCTAAAAATCTAATATTATTATACGTAACTACGCGATATATAATTATATAGTAATAAATATTATTAATATATCTATATTACCTACTATATATAATATTATAAGTATCCCTAGTATATTTACTATTACTATTATTAGGGTTAACTAATATTTCTTTCTCCTACTTAGTTATATTTAAGGTATACTTAAATTATAAGTCTAAACTAATAATAGTCTATACCTATTATAGTATATATAGTCTTAAGGTTTTATAGGGAGGATTAGAAGGTATTTCTTAAATAATAAGTATCTTTAGTTTTATAAGTGGTAGAGGTTCCTTATTATAATACCTTACTATTAATAGTTAGTTCTTAATACCTAAGTTTATTAAGTAGGCGATAAATTTCTACCTCTAAAAAGAGGTAGCTAGTAAGAGGAATAAGCGGGGTCTCTCTAATATTTAATTATAAGGTCGGTCTAGTAAGTAGTAGGTATAACCTCCCTATTTAACTCTATTCTACTAAAGCTACGCGTCTATTAGGCTCTTATAACGTAAATATTAGATATCGCTGGCTTAAACTAACTACTTATAGAATTTAGTCTAGATTAGGAAGTCTAGAATAGTAGAATATACTACTAAGCTATCTACGCCTATAATTATTAACTATATTACTATTTTAAGATATATATTTAAAATTCTACTATATATATATAATAGTAATATTAATTAGCTAGGTAAGTAATAGAGATAGTAATAGAGATAGTAATAGAGATAGTAACGGGTAAGTAATAGAGATAGTAACGGGTAAGTAATAGAGATAGTAACGGGTAGGTAATAGTAATAGTAACGGGTAAGTAGTAGTAATAGTTAGAAATCTAACTTATTAATAGTTAAAAAGTAAAAATTAAAGGATACTTATAAGAGTTAAACCTAGTTAATAGGTATTCTACTAATCTAGTTAAAATATTCTTAAGGATATTAATATATAGAGTTAGAATAGTAGCTTATATTAGTATAAGGCCGCTATATAGTAGCTTATAGGTAGTAGGCGTAGCTATTTATTATTATTATAATAGTTAAGATAAGATAAGAAATAGGAGTTAACTTATATAGTTAGCTATTATACTACTAGTACTTTCTTTATATAAATTATATCTTATTCTTTTACTTATCCTTTCTATACTTAGGAAAGGTTATACTTATAATACTATTAGGTATATAACTATTATAAGAGACTACGTAGAGTAAGATCTTAGACTTAGAGAGAATAGTATATAGAACGTAATAGTATATATAATAGGTATATATAATATATTAATTTACTACTTATATACTACCTATATATATCTATTTAACTTACTTATATTCCTTATATAAGGAGTATAACTAATAATATATCTCTAGGTATTATAATAGGTACCCTAAGATATACGTAGTATAACTACTTTAAGTAAAATAAATCTATCTTATTTAAAGATTATATAATATATATTTAGTTATTATAATATATAAATAGCTACTAATTATAATTATAATTATAATATTTAATTTATAAAAGTTAATATTTTAATTTTTACCGCCTATCTAATAAATATATTTTAGCCTAGCTTTAGCCTAGTTTTAGCCTAATATTAGGCTAATTCTTCCTTTATACCTTATTTATATTAAATATTTCCTTATTTATCTAGCTATTATCTATATCTATATTCCTTAGCCTACTTATCTATAACCCTAGTACTATATAATAGAAAATCTAGGTTATAAATAGTATTAAATTAATCCTAGTTAATATAATTATTTATATAGAATCTCGTATATTCCTTATTTACTAGTACTAGATATATATTATAAAGTATATAAGATAAATTATAAAAATACTAAGTACCTAGAAGCCTTAGGTTTTAAGACCTACTTAATAGTTATATCCCTACTTTAAGTATTTTATATACCTTATTTATTACTCTATTATTAATCTAGCGTATTACCTTAATAAACGCCCTTATATATATCTATAATCTTCTATCCTTCTTAAGTCTTTTATAGTTAAGGATAGAAATAATAAGTTATAATTACCTTATATATCTACTACTTCCTTTTATAGATCTTATAACCTTATATCTAATATTAGGATTAGTCTCTTATACCTAGATATAGTTACGCCGCTACCCTTTCCTCCTATACTAGTATAGGGTATATTAGACCTTTTCCTACTAAAGGTAGTTTATATTTAAAGAATCCTTACTATTATACTTCTAGTAGGTTAAAGACTAATAAATTCTAATAAAATAGTAATTTACTTATATTAAACTCTTCTTATATCTATTAAGTTTATTACTATTATATAACTACCCCTTAAGTCTATTTTAGTTTTCTTAAAGGAAAACTACTAATATATTTATAAGGCTATTATACTTAAATTCTAGATTAGCTAGTACTTATAAGACCTTCTACTATTACTTATAACTATATTTTAGATTATATAATATTATTATATTACCTTTAGGAATTACTATTATTATATATATTAGGTCTTAAGTAGTAGTAGAATATCTATTACTTATTTATTAACTCGCGCTTAAAGTAGAATTTATCTTATTATAAAGTATTAAATTATTTATTATAACGAGGTTTTAATAGCGTATATTATAACTTAAGATTTAGTACTCCTAACCTTCTATCTTATTTATTATAAGAAAGAAGGATTTAAGTAGAACTTTATATATAGCTTTATTATAAGCCGTATTAAAACTTTATATACTATTATATAAATAAATAAATACGGCGTAATATATTATAATATATAATTTAGGGATATTAAATTAGGTTTTATTATTATTATTATTATCTAAGGTTATATTTTAGGGTTAATACTTTATAAAAATTATCTTTAAGTAGTTAATCTAGTATAATATATATTATATATTAGTTAAGGTATTCTTATTATAGCTTTTATATATTACTAGTATAATAAAGTCTATAATTACTTAATTATAATAGATTATAGAGTCTCGCTTCCTAGCTAATAGAGGTACTATTACTAGAACTAGTTAATATACTATTACCTTCTACTTATTACCGCTCTATTATTTAACCTTATTAAAGTATTTGAAGTATTTTAAGCTAGTAAACCTAGGGACTTAATAAAACTATTTATTAAGCTAAATTAATATTATAGACTCTACTACCTTTTTCTTACCTTTTATAGTCCTTTTCCTTATAGCTTTCCTACTTATCTTAAGGATATCCTCTATTAGAGCCGTATACTAGTTAATTAGTTATATAACTACCCCTTTAAATAATTAATATAAGATATTAAAGTCTATTAATATATAAATATTATAATATTTATACTTCTAGGCCTAATTTACTACTAGATATATTATTATAGTCTTTCCTATTTACTTTAAATTAGATAGTTATTTATAAAGTTTAGCTTATATATATTTATAGCTCTAATATTTCTATTCTTTTATAAGATTACCTTAATTATTAGGAGGTACTTTATAGATATTATAATATTAATTTTTCTTAATACCTATAATTAGGACTTACTCTTTATAATCTATTATTATATTACTAATAATTAGGTAGTAGCGTCTTATAAAGCTATCCGCGTAGCGAATATTTATACCTATCTTTATAAGACTCTTAAATACTACTCTTATTAATTATAAATTACCCCTATTTAGCCTAATCTAGCCTATATTAATATAGATAGCGTAAGTACTATAAGTAGATTAAATATATATTTAAAAATTTACTCTATTAATAAATAGTAAACCTCTATTTATAAGTATTTTTAATACTTCTTTTTAATCTTTATAATTAGTATTAAGTTAATAAGAATTAAGCTTAGTCTTATCTAACTCTATTTAATTAATCTATTAAGATTTCTAATTATTATATATACTAGCTATAAGCTCTAGTCTTTATAATATTATATTATCTAGGTTTTATTAATAGTAATAAAAATTAGAATAATTATAACGCCTTCTAGTAGCTTATCTTATATTTCCTACTACTAGTCCCTTATATATATCTTATTATAAATTTAAGTATTATTAGGTATTCTAAGCTAAATTAGGGTATAAGATAGGTTACTTAAGAAAGGTTTATATCTAAGGAGAAAGTAAATAACGCTTAGTATATCTTAGTAGTAAATAGTATATTCTATAATTATAAGACTACTTATAAGACTTAGGACTATAAAGTAGTCTTTAACCTATTAATCTTTATAAATACCCTAGGGAATATAATATATTTATCCGCGCTACTTAATAGTATTATAAAAACTAGGTTACTCTTATATTAATTTTAATTATATATTTTAATAAAAAGTATTAACGCCTTCTTTAATAACCTTAGCCTTAGTTAACTACCTTATAAAGGTATAATCTATCTTATCTTAAAAGGGCTAGTAGGGATTATATAAAGAGGAGAGTATTTTATTATAATAGTTATAATACGCCTTACTATCTACTTTAAGGATATTCTTAATAGGTATTCTAGCTCTTTTAGCCTCTATAAATTCTTAAATTATAAGGGATAAAGATATAGATTAAATATAGCTATAATTTAAAAGGATAGTTTTAATACTAGGAAGTTAAGGCTAGGAAAAATTAATACTAGGTTACTTATAAGTATAATATTACTACTAATATTTATACTTATATCTATATATTCTAATATAGCCCTACTATCTTTATTTACCTTTAAAAACTCTTATATATCTAGATATATAATAGTATCCCTAGTCTTATTAATCTCTAGATCTATTTTAATTACTTATAAAGTTAATTAATCTTATCTTTATCTAGGTAGGCTTTAAGCCTAGGGTCTCTCCTACGCTTTACGCCTCGCGTTATAAGATACTAGTTAAGATACCTTATTAAAAATCTAGCTATTTTAGCAATAAAATTATATATAAGATAGGAGTAATTTATTATAACTCTCTTTTATATTAAGGAAGTTAAGTTATACCTTAGATATACTATATAACTTATAATACGCGTTAATATTATATCCTTTATTACTACTAGCCCTAAGGTTATTATTATATAAATATTAAGGCGCTATTTACGTAGTAAGTCTTAGCTTAAATTTAAGCTAAATTTAGGCTAGATTTTACCTAATTTTAATTTACTAAGACTAGATCCTTCTTATCTTAATAAGTAGATATTTCTAACTACGTCTATTAAATTATTACGCCCTAAGATACTTATATATACCTTATAATAGATAATATTAATTTCCTATAAGTATTAAATAGTAATATAAAGTTATTAGTATTAGTACTACTAGTACCTTCTAGGGAAATAGGGAGACTAGCCCTTAAAGACGCGTAGTAACCTTTAAACTTATAAGGCTTAATTTAATCCTCTTCCCTTACTTTAAGCCTAACCTCTTCCTTATATCCTTTATTATATTCTTTATCTAATAAATATAATTAGATTAAAGAGTTAGGTAATTAGATAGCTAATTTGAAATAAGTAATATAAGCTTTATAAGAGGTAGTAGTTAAATTAAGTAATAAAGCTAGTATTTTAGCTAGAATAGCTTAATATAATATAAGGGTAATTATACTTAATATTAATAGAAGGAGTAATTTAGAAAGGGATAATACTCTAATATAAAGTAGATTTAGTACTAAAAATATTAGAATAATATCCTTTATAATTAATTTAATATAAGAAAGGATTTTATAATAATATAACTCCTTTAACTTAGCGTAGATTAGGTAAACCTATATAGAAATAAAATATCCCTATCCTATTACTTAGTTTAAGATAATTTTATTAAGGTCTATATTATTTATAAAGTAATATCCTATCTTAATTTACCTTTTATTTATAAACTACCTTACCCTCCCTCCCCCTCTCCCTATTCTTCTATTATTATACTTTTAGACTTTTATATAATATTAGTTAGATAGGTATTTTTATAATATTATATTTACTCTTATATATATATTAATATTTACTTTAATATCTATCCTAATTATAAGTACTCTTAAGTTATAAGATAATTTTAATTATAAAGAAGGGCTATTAAAGAATATATAGTTTAAGAAGTATATTATAAGTATATACTTAACTACTTATAAGGTAATAGTTAATAACCTCTTTATTATAACTATTAAGCTTATTAAGATAAATAGTATCTTTATAAATAGGTTCTTAAGGTTATCTTTTATTAGGTTAAACTTTAATAGGTTATAAAAGGTATATAACCTAACCCTTATTTTATAATTTAGAGAGAAGTTTAAGATTAAAGGATATTTGATATTTATCTTAAAACTATATTATAGTATATTAATATATATATTTATATTTATAAAGTTAGATACTATTCCTTTAAGTATTTTTAAAAAAGAGTTAATTAGAAGGGAGGAATAAAATACTCTCTTAAGTCTTAAATAGGAATCTACTATTAATCTCTATATAAAATCTCCCTCTACTTAAGAGCTTAAAAACTTTAAGTTTAATTATAAGCTATTTTAAATAATTATAATTATAACTCTATATAAGGTAAGAGTAGAGACTATCTTAAAGTAGGGTAGGAATAGAGTATTAATACTTACTAATCTCTAGTATAAAAAACCCTAGGAGAGATTAAAGTTAAGATATATAATTAATAGTATATCTTAACTTACTTTATTTTATAAAGCTAATAATTAGCTTATAAGTATAATAGATAATAAAGATTTATAAACTACTACCTATTAGTATTTAATATAAAGATAGAGATTTATAAAGATCTTAGTTATAATATAAGATGATATTAGTTAGCTAAGTCTTACGCCCTTAATAATATATATTAACTTATAAGTAGTAAATATTAAAGTACCCCCCTCCTAGTTATTTTAGCTAGCCTTATATATACTTCCTTTAAGTCTAGTATCTATTAATATTTTTATAAAATATAAAGGAAGTATATATTATAATAATATCCTAACTTATTTAAAGACTTATTTATAAAGGTTATATCTAAGTAAGTTACTTTCTTTTTCTCTTAAGCTCTTAACCTTTAATTTATCTTAATATTTATACTATTAATTAGGTTTAACTAAGTACTTATATAATCTATTATTACTATCTAATTATAATTAAGTATAATAGCTATTACTAAGTAAAAAGGTTAATATAAGAGTATAAGTATTATAAGAGGAGAGTAAGGATAAAGACCTTATATAATATTAATATAAATAAAAGTAGAAGTTAGATATAACTATTAGGTTAAGTATATTACTATTATTATTATTAAGTAAAAAGTCTTTACTTAATCTTAATTTATATATTATATTAGAGCTAAATATTAAGGAGGAGGGTAATAGTAAGTCTAATTAAAGTAAGGTAAATCTTAAGGATTAATAAGTTAAGCTCCTCTTTTATAAAATTATTATAATTAACCTTCTTAGATTGTAGTAGTCTAGGGATAACTAGTTATATAAGTATCTTTAAAGTAATATATAACTACGCGCAGCTAGATTCCTAAAGATCCCTAATTTTAATTTAAGTATAAGTAAAGATATTATATTACTCCCTAAAATACTTAAACCTTTATACTACTAATAGTAGCTTTATATATTTATTATAATACTTTTAAATACTAGGGTACTAGGCTATTTTAATACCCTTATTAGAGATAAAATAGGACTAGTTAAGGTAAAGTTATTAATCCTAACTTAAATACTCTCTAGCTAATCTCTTTATATTAAGATATAGGAAGCTATTATATTAGCCGTATTTTTTTAATTAATTATAATAATAGTAGGAGAGAATCAATTAGGAATAGCGTAATAAACCTAAAACTTATTAATATTATAAAGAGGGCGCGGCCCTAGGATCTAAATATCTTATAAATAATTAATTTTATTAGTATCCTTATTAATTAAAGTTAGAATATTTTAATATTTATCCTATATATAAATTAATAATATTCTTTATATTAAGTAGTAATATCTTAATATAACTTATAGAGCTTAGTACCCTTATTATTTTTTAGGTTCTAAGTATTAAACTTATTAGTAAGTATTTAAGTATTATAAACTAAAATCTTACTTTAACTAGGGATATTATATAAAAGATTAAGACTATTAGGGATAATAATAACCTTAATATATAGTTATTAAAGAAGGGTAAGGTTATTTACCTAAAGTAATAAGGCTTCCTAACTACTTAAAGTACTTTCTTCTAGATTCTTATTATATAATAAATATAGATTATAAGATTTAAAAGTAGCCTTATTAATATATATTTATAAACCTATTAAAAGAATAAATAAAAGGTAGTAAATATAGAGATAGTTTAATACCTCTATTATAGCTTAGTAATTATTAATAAGAGCTATATAATAAAGAATACTAGTAAAGGGCCTTAGAAGATATTATAAAATATAAAATTAGATTAATTAAAATACTACTTCTAGTCTACTACTTTAAATAGTATAATAATTAATTCTAATCTAATAAATATTATAAGACCTATTAATATTATTAGTAGTATTAAGTAAGACTACCCTAATTATAAGTATTACGCGTTCTCTAATAGTAGGCTTATAAGTTTAAGTAAGAATATTAATAAATTAATAAAAAACCTAAGGGATATAAATATTATAAAACCCGCTTATAAGTTAATTAAGATATTTACTACTCTTCTCCTAAACTTCTTTATTAAGAGGTATAAGGGGAGTTAATAAAATAGATAGCTACTTATAAAGCTTAAGCCACTTTATAAGAGTTAAGTAAAGAGTAGATTCTCTAATAAGTACTAAGTAGCCTTTAATAGGGTAATAATATAATAGAAGTAATTAAGTAAAGCCTAGCTAAAATAGAAGTAGATAAATTAAAGGGAATAGTATTAGAAGTTAAAGATATTTAAGGAGGTAAACCCTAAGATATTAATAATAATAGATACTAGATTTATATTTACTATTATCAGGATGTTATAATTAGTTAATAATCTCCTATTCTTATATATAATTATTTATAAGGCTAAGTAGAAGTTCTTAAATAATATAATTTAGAAGATATATTAGGATAATAATACTAGGCGTATAATAGAGAGTTATATACTTAATAAGTACTATATTAAAATAATAGTAGATTACCCTAAAATTTAGAATATTAATTAAATTCTATAAAAGTATTAATACGCGTATATCCTAATTCTTTCCTTCTTCCTAAAGACTACTCTTATAATAGAAAGAGTAAGTTCTTCTTTTACTTAAGACCTATTACTATTAATATATTATATCTTAGATCTTTTTATATTATAAAAATATCTTTATATCTTTAATATATTATAATAAATATTAACTTTATTAATCTAGTATATTTATAAGTATAAGGATCTTTATAAAAGTCTATATATATATATTAGACCTTTAAAGAAGTAAAATATAATAAAGGAGGCCTTTTAATAGGAGGTAAACCCTAATATAAGTAAGTTAAAATATAAAGATTAAGTAGATATATTAATAGGGTTAATAAAGATAATAGAAACTAGGCTAATACTTTATAAAGCTACTACTATAATTATTATAAAGCCTATATATAATCTAAGCTTATATCTCTAGGTACTAAAGTAGGCTTATTACTTAGGGTAGAAGGAGGATATATATTACTATATTCTCTATTTAAATATACTTATTAAGTAGGTAGTTAAGGAGAAGTAGGTAAAGAAGTCTAAGTTTTTAAAGGATACCTTTAAAACTATAAAGGAGGTTAAAGCTAAGGATAGTAAGGGGGGTAGTAAGGGGGGTAGTAAGGATAGTAGTAATAGTAATAAAGATAAAAGGTTTAAAACGTAGTTAAAATATATTAGATATACTTTAATAAATTTAGTTAGATTTATAATTACTATATTAGCTTACTTAAATACCTAAGTTAAGTTAAATTTAACCTAAATTCTACTTAAAAGCCTATACTAAGTATAGATAAGTACTTACTAGAAAGATATAGGATTTAATTACTATATAAGCTACTAACGCATTTATTATATTAACTTTAGAGCTTTATATCTTAGCGAGTTTTTAAGTTTTTTATAAAGTTTTTTTTAGCGTTAAATAGGGTTTAAGCTAAATTTTTAGCTTATAAAAAATATTACCTAATTAGGCCTAGCCCGCGATTTGCCACTGTGATATCCCGTGGGATATCCTATTCCAGTCCGAAAATCGCCTCGATCCTATACTAAAATCCCATATCTTTCCGGCCCGTATAGATAAGCTAGCGCGTATTATCTATTAACGCGTTATTTAAATTTATTATTAATCCCCTTATAACTACCTTATATCTTTCTTTAAAGTATTTTAATATAAGTATTAATAAGCTCTTAGTATTAATTAACTTAATATTACCTAATTTTATCTAGGTTTTATACTATCCCTAAGGCTACGGTTCCTCTTTATTAAAATCTTACTATAATATAGACTTACCGCCTAACTAGAGTTACTACTTCTCTTAAATATTACCTATTACTATTAAGATACTTATAAAAGGTATTTTAAGCTATTACCTTTATTACTACTTTTTACTAATTTTTACTTTATTCTCTATTATAGATATAAGCCTACTTAAGTTAAAAAATAATTATAGGTATAAATAAGGGTTACTAATAAATATATAATTAAAGAAATATATCTTAAGTATATACCTACTTAATTATAAGTAGATAATTAATAACCTCTTCAATATAGTTATAAAGCTTATTAAAATATATAATATTTTTATTAATAAGCTCTTAGGTTTATTATCTACTAGATTAAAGCTTAATAGATTATAAAAGGAGTATAATCTAACCTTTACCTTAGAGTTTAAAGAGAAGCTCTTTATTAAATATTATAAGTAAAGTATTATTAAGTTATACTATTATATACTTACTTATATAAGTATCTTTATAAAGCTAAATATTAGTCCTTTAACTAATTTAAAAGAAGAGATACCTAAGAGTTAAGTAAAGGTAGAAGTAGTAATATTAAATATATTAAATAAGAACCTACTTTAAACCCTCTTATATATTATCCTCCTTTTAAATAGGTATTAAAAGACTTTAAATTTAATTATTAACTATTTTATATAAGTATAATTATAACTCCTTATAAAATAAGAGCTAGGATAATTATAAAGTAGAGTAGAGATAAAGTATTACTACTTATTAATCTCTATTATAAAAAACTTTAATCTAGACTTAAAGTAAGATATTTAGTTAATAATATATTTAAACTTACTCTAATATATAATATTAATAATAATACTCTAGGTATTATAAATAATAAGTATTTATAGACTACTATCTATTAGTATATAAAGTAAGGACTAAGAAATATAAAGATCTTAATTATAATATAAGATAATATTAGTTAGCTAAGTTTCCTACCCTTAGTAAGATATACTAACTTATAAGTAGTAAATATTAAATAATAAGCCTCCTTTAAACCCTCTAAACCTCCCTTAATATTACCTCTTACTAATCTAGTACTTATATTAGTTAGGGATCTTTTAATATCTAGCTACTATAATTACTTTATATCTTACTTAGAGGTAAATCCTCTAAGTTTAAAGCTATATAAGTTACCTTTATTCTCCCTTAAACTCTAAGTCTTTCCTTTATCTCTATATTAATATTAATAATTAGATCTAGCTAAGTACTTATATTACTTCTTTTAAGTATATAAGTATTATTCTAATAATAGTATAGTTTAATAGTTATTATATAGTAAAAAGGTTAAGAAAAGCTTATAATAAGAGTAAAAGGAAAGAGGGGATAGAAGATATTATATAATATTAATATAAATAAAAGTAGAAGTTAGGCGCGTATATTAGGCTAATAATATTAAGCTAAAAATATTACTATTTTCTTCCTCTACCCTATTTACTCCTACTTAATCCTACTATTTAATATAATAGAACCCTAAGCTTAAGTAAAGCTAAATAAATCTAGGGAGAGTAATAGATATTTTAATATTAATAATATAGATATTAACGCTTTATATATTAAACTTATCTTATATAAAATCTTCTTAATTAATCTTCTTAGATTCTAGTATTCTAGGGATAAATAATTATATAAGTATAAGTAAGATAAAATTTAAGTACGCGTAGCTTAATTCCTTAAGCTCTTAAAGTTTTAGAAGAGTATTAATATAAATACTCTATTACTACCCTAAATGTAATACCTTTATACTATTAATAGTATTTATATATTCTTATTATACTACCCTTTAATATTAGCTTACTAAGTACTCTTAAAATATAAAATAGGATTAGGGAAGGTAGGATTTATAATCTTAATATATAAGCGCTTTAACTAATTAATATTATATTAAGGCGTAGGAAGCTATTAAATCTATAATTCTTTATTATTAATTATAATATTAATTATAAAAAATACTTTAGGAATAGTATAAGAAACTTAAATATTATTATTATTATAAAGACGGCGCGGCCTTAAGAATTAATATCTTATAAAAAGTTAGTTTTATTATATCCCTACTAACTAGAGTTATAAAGATTTTAATACTTATATAATATATATATTATTAATATTCTTTATATTAAGTAATAATATCTCTTTATAACTAGTAGAACTTAAAGATCTCTTAGGTTTTAATAATTTATATATTTAGCTTATTAATAAATATAAGAAAATAATAGATATAAAGCTTACTTTACTTATAAATACCTTATTAAATATAAATATACTTAGAGATAGAAGATATCTTAAAGTATAACTTTTAAAGAAGGGTAAGGTTATTTATATAAGATAATAAGGCTTCCTAACTACTTAGAGTACCTTAATCTAGAATCTAACTATATAATAAATATAAATAAGATCTAAGAAAGTATAAAATACCTTTATTAAGATATATAAGTAGATATATTAGAAGAAGGAAAAGTTAATAGATAAGGAGATAGTTAGCTACCTCTATTATAAGTTAACTATTATAAATAAAAGTTATATTATAAAGAATACTAGGAAGTATTATAAAGGATATTACTAGATATAGAAATAGATAGACTAGGATACTACTTCTAGTTTATTAGTTTAAGTAGTATAATTATTAATGCTAATCCCGCTAATATTATAAGATTAATAGATATTTTTAATAGTTTATTCTTAAAAGCTAGGCTTATAACCTTAAGTAAGACTATTAATAAATTAATAGAAAGCCTAGGAGATATAATTATTATATTAACTACTTATAATTTAATTAAGACCTTTATTAATCTTTTATTTAACTTCCTTATTTAGAGGTATAAGCGGAGTTATTAGAATAGAGAGCTACTTATAGAACTTAAGTTATACTAATAATAAATATAAAGTAAATTCCCTAAGAAATACTAAGCGGCCTTAAATAGGAATATAATATAATAGAAGCTATTAAGTAGAGCCTAATAAGAATAAAAGTAGAAGAATTAAAGTAATTAGTATTAGAAGTTAAAGATATTTAAGAAGGTAAATCCTAAGATATTAATAATTATAGATTTTAAATTTATAATTAACGCCGCGAGAATATTATAATTAAGTAGTAATCTCTTATTCTTATATACTATTACTTATAAGGCTAAGTATAACTATATAAATAAGGTAATCTAGAAGATATATAAAGACCTTAAAACTACGCGTATAAAGAAAGGCTATATACTTAATTAATTTTAATTATAAAGTATAGAATATTACTTAGAGGTTTAATAAGTAGGAATAATCTAGTAAAGCTACCTTAGTAAGAGTATTATAATAATACCTATATTTATAGAAACTATCCTTTTAATATAAAAAGTATGTTCTTTAATTACCTAAATATAAATAAAGGTATAAAATTCTACTTAGCTTCCTCTTTACTTTAAGAATATCTTTATATCTTTAATATATTATAGTAAATATTAATATTTACTAATCTAATATATTTATAAGCCTAAGGATTTTAACTAAAGTCTATATATAGAGTTTAGAGTTTTAAAAGTATAAAAGGCGGTAAAGAAAGCCTATTTATAGGAGGGAGACCTTAAATTAGGTAAGCTACTTTATAAGGAATAACTAAATATATTAATAATATTCCTAAAGATAATAGGGACTATATTATCCCTTATAAAGACTATTATTATAATAATTATAGACCCTAATATTTAATTTAATCCTATATTTATAAGTACTAAGATACTATTAATATCCTAGTTATATAGAATAATTAATATTATATATTAATAGTATTATATATTATACTTATATATAGAGCTTAGTACTACTATTTATAAGACTTAGGTATTTAAAAGGTTAAATATTTAAAGGTAGAGTAATATATATTAATATATTATATTCTATTAAAGATAAATTAGGCGGATTTAGGCTAAATTAAGGTAAAATATAGTCTTAACCTTATAATAAGATACGCTTTTAATAGAAAGTTAATATAAAAGGATTTATTTATTAAAGTTAGGCTAAAATTAAGCTAAATTAAGCTAGAAAATTTTAATATCTATATTAATAAGTAATAATTACTACTTCTAGAGACTTATAAGCGGGGTATTCTCTATCTTATAAAATTAGTAATTATAACTCCTACTTAGAAATACCCTTATAAGCTTAATAAGAAGTAGGTATAAAATACTTTATATCTATTAGATAATAGCTACTAATAATTATATTAGACTATTAATATAATTAAGTTTACTATCTCTAGGCTACCCGTTTATTATACTATTATATAGACCGGCTTAAAGCTTCTCTACTAGAAAGAAGATCCTATACTTAAAGGATATAATTTAAGGATTAGTAAGGATATAATAAAAATAAATACCTATATCTTAAAGCTACTTAAAGTCCTATTTATAAAGAATATAATAGTAAAGCCTTTATACTCTAGCTATTAGTATTTAAGAGGTAAAGTCTTCTTCTTACCTAATACTACTCCTCTTAAATCTTAGGGTATTATTATCCTTATATCTAAGGACCGCTTACCCCCTCCTACTTATAAGTAGATTAATAACTTTAAGAGGAATTTCCTAGATCTTTACCGCGGTTATAATAGTATTATTATAAAGCGTAAGCCTATAATTATTATAAAAGAGGTTAATAATATTAATATAATTATTAAGTATTTTTTAGTAAGCTAGTAATAAAGCTAACGCTTAACTATAGATAATTATAGTTATCTTATTAAATAAGGCTTTAGATATATATTACCGCGTAAAGAAGAATTATAACTACCACTTTAAGGTTATATTATAATATATATAAGCTAGCTATATTATTAAAAGTGCTCCTTAATATTACTTAAACATCCTAATAAAATTTAATTATAAGCTAGGAGGTATTATATTAATAATTAAGGCGGTAAGTTAGCCTTAGCTAATAAGTATATATTTATTAACTAACTATTCCTAGAAAATACTATACTTTACTATTCCTATTATAATTATTAGAGCTGATATCTCTTATATAGTACTAGGTCTTAAGTAAGCGTTTATAACTATTATAACTATCTTATTTAATAAGACCTACTCTTATTATAGTATAGCTATCTAGTCTAATAGTTCGCGTATTAAGATAATTACTAGGACTAATATTACTAGTATACTTCTTCCTCTTATAAATTAGTAGATTAAGAATATTAGCTATAACTAATTATTAAAGTATATTTACTACTTCCGTAATAGTATTTCTAAGGCGTAGTATATTAATACTCTAAAATATAAAGTTATAAATATAAAGCTTATCTTTAATTAGCTTAATAATAAGGATCTATCTTATATAGTAAGTTTATATTAATTAATTTATTTATAATAAAGACCAATCCTTTATATAGCCTAAGTTTACTATTATTATAGCTAAGAAGTAATATTATATTCACTTCCTTCTCCTAGTAGGTCCTATATCTAATAAGAATAGAAATCTAGTACTAGGGGTTATTATTAATAGGGATATTACTTACCCCTTTAATAATAAGGTCTACCTCTACTTATATTCTATAATTTAGGGTATAGCTTAGCCAATATATTATTTAATTATTATAGATAAGATAGGCGTTAATATTAATAAAACCTAGGTAGTACTTTATAAGTCCTACTATTAATATTAGTAAGCTACTACCCCTATCTTATTATATATAATAATCCTAGCTTTTAGAGATAGAGTACTAATTTTTAATAGTCCCTGCTATCTATTATACTTACCTAGCGTCTAAGTAAGGAGAATCTTATATTAATATAGTATACCCTAATTATATAAAGCTACTTATAGAGCGTACCTAGCATCCTAATAGGGAGGTATCTTTATACTTAACTAAGATAAAGTTAGAGATTAAATAGCCTAAGCTACTACTATTCGCGCTTATAAATAATAATTATCTAGGTATATAGTTTATTTAAGACTACTTTTCTAGTACTTTAAATTACTTTTATAAATTAACGGCCCTAATATATTAATTATTAATAATACTAGTAAGTATATATTTTCTTTATTAATACCCTATTATAAGTAAATATAACTTACTATATATACCGGCTCTCCTAGTTATTTATAAATATATATATATACTATATATACTTTTCCTAGTATAAATAGTAATTATAGATAGGAAAATAACTAGTAATTAAATTATTATATTATTAAAATTATTTACTATTTATTATTCTTCTATCTAGGGTATAATATAGTATACGTATTACTCTATTATTATAAATAAGATAAGTATTAATATTAATAAGTTTTAGGCTATAATAACTAGGACTAATATCTATAAGATACTTCTTCCTTATATAGATTAATAGAATAATAATAATAGTAATATTAAGTATAAATATTAAAAAGAGGGTTAGTATAAGTAATAGCGCGTTTAAGCTAAATTTAGATTAAGTTTAAGTTAAATCTAGGTTAAATCCGGCTTAAACGCGCTATTAAATATATTATAAAAGCTAATTAGCCTTTATTTTAATTTTTATCTTCTCTTATCTATCCTTTCTTTATTTAATAATCCTCTACTATTAATATAATTACTATTATCTACGTATTATTCTTTTATATATAAATATAACCCCTTCCTTAAATAAATAAAAGTTATCCTATTTAGAAGTATATAGACTTCCTTCCTAGTTTAGATAAACCGCGTATATAGCTAATTAACCTATTTATCCTAGGATAAATTTTCCTTAAATAACGCGCTTTCTAATTATTTAGAGCCTTTAAAGATAGAAGTAAAGTATTAAAGGACCTACGCTATTATTAATAATAATAACCTAGGGATATTACTATTATAAATATATATTATAGTATACTATTAGCTAATAACCTTATATAATATTTATTAATATCTTAGTCCTTATTAGTTATTTTATTTAATAATAAGAATATATAAAAAAAAGTATAAACCTTACTCCCCTTAGTCTTAATTATAATTATAAGGAAGTATACTCGCGTTAAGTTTAAAGTATTCTAAAGGCTCTAATAGAGACCCCCTATTATTAATATCCTCCTATCCCTTATAAATACCTAACCGCGATAATCTATTATATAGGGGTTAATACCTTTAGGGTTAAATACCTTAACGCCTTAAATAGGTTTTAACTTTAAGGTATAAAGTAGTTATAATAAATATAGTATTATATATCTAGGTAACTATAATTATAAGTATTTATAATAAAGGGTACGGGTTATAAGCTAATATATAATAAAAGGTATAACTAAGTATATTAATAAAGAAGATTTGAATAAAGATTATAAATTATCTTAGAAAGGTAGAAGGGTAGTATAATTATAATATTTATAAAATATTAGTATTATAAGAGGTAAAGAAAGTTAGTATCTATTATATTAAATCTAAGTTAACTTACTTACCCTAAGCTAGACTTATAATAGAATTAGTAAAATCCGTAGTTATATAATAGAGAAGGCTTTAGATATTATATAAAGCTATTATACCTTTACTAATAGTTATAATAAGTATATAAAGATACTCTTAAAAGGAAAGACTTTTTTAAGTATTAATATTTATAATATAGGTTTTTAAATTAAATTTAGGACTTTTATTAACCTAGTCTTAGCTAAAGCTATTAAAGGCTTTCTTAAGTAATATAATTACTAAGATAATTACTTCCCTATTTTTCCTTAATAATTATAGAAACCTAGGAAATAGTAAATTAATAAAATATATATTTAATCCCTTAATACTAGAATCAATAATTCTAATATTAATAATAATCTAATATATAATTAAGGAATATTAATATAATTTATAATAGATAATAAAGTTTAAGGGTTAGATTATTAAGAGTATAAGCCTTTAACTTAAAATCCTAAAAGCTACGCTAATAAGATCTTTAAAACCCTTTAAATAAATTAAGGATATATAATACTATTAAAGGGTAGATAGATAAGAGGTAATTAAGATTATATTACGCGCTATTATTATCTACATTTTAGGTATAAAGGAAGATTATAATAATAAGGAAATTATAATCTTTATATTTAAAGACTTACTTAATAACCTTAATAACCTAGATTATAAGCTAAACTCTAATAATCTAACCTAAGGATAATATTATAATTTAGATAATACTCCTATTAGTAGAAATAAAAAGGGGCTTTTAATTAATAGATTAGAGTTAATTTAAAAGGAAAGTTAATATATTATTAAATTTAAATATAGGCTAATATTAAATAGTAGGCTCTATTAAATAGTACTTTAATATATAATATACTAGCGAGAGTATTATAACTAATATTAGGGAATAAGAGAAATATTAAATAATACTAGTAAAATATAAGTTAATAATATTTAGACCTAAGTTAGCCTAGGTTAGCCTAAGTTAGCTTAGTATTAGGCTACCTTTCCCTCTTTAAGCCTAACTTCTCTCCTACCTTAGCTAATAGAGAAGTAGGTAGATAAAGAGGAATAGGAATAAAGGTAAGAGTAGGGCTAAGAGGAGGCTATTTATAATAAAGTATAACCTTAATTAAATTATAATAATTAGGTATATTAATAATTTCTAACCATACCTAGTCTTTATAAATAATTATAATTATAAAGTAAAAAGGCGTAGTAACTATTAAGGATATTTATCTTTCCTAGGGTTATATATTAATTATACGCTAACTATTAATTAATAAATAGGCTACCTAGGATCCTACTAGTACTAATATAGAGCCTAAGGTAGTAGGTAATAAGTACCTTATAAAATTCAAAGGAGTAGTAAAGTAATAAAAGATAAAGCTAGGCCTTATATATATAGCTTAGATAAAAAAGCTAGGGATAAAGAAGAATAGCGCTATTATATAATACTACTAAACTAAGCTACTAGAAACTATTATAAATAATAGTATAAGGTATTAAAAGTTCTTAAATTACGCGTAGTTAAATAGAGAGGTTAAGTTAAGACTAAGCTATAATTAAGACTATAAGTCTCTATAATTATATAAGTAATTTATTAAGAAGTAGTTAGAAATAATATTATATATATAAACTATTATACTTACTATTATAAGAGTAATATTACTATTATATTTTAACTTAATAATATTAGGGTTAGTAGTAAAAAGGTATTATATAAAATAAATATAAATAATAATATAATAGAGGTTTATAAAGATAACTATATACGCGTATATAATAATAAAAGTTATTAATTCTACTATATCTATATACTATAATATAGTATTACGGATTTCGGCCCCTAGCGCCTAAGAGCTAGTACTTATACTTAATAGTTTAGGGCGCCTCTAGCCGCCCCTAGCCGTTAGGGCTTCTATCCTCGAATTACTGATATTATATTAACTTTATCTATAACTAAACTAAACCTTTACCTTATTTATACTTCTAAATATATCTAGTAATTTAATAATATTAAGTTTTATTATAAGCCTAGGAAATAGCATGTTATTCCTAATACCTTATCTAGACTTTATAGTACTACCGCCGTAAAAGTGGCTAGGAATAAAGAGGGTAAACTTAATACCTTATAAGGATACGCCTATACTACTACTAGTCTTATTAAGATTAGCCTAGGTCTCTGTTAATAGCTTATTAACGGTTATAAGGTAGACTTATTATAGTATAAGGTAAAGAAGGTCCTTAATAGTAATAACTACCTTAAGGTAGAAGACTATATAAAGCTTCCCTTCTATTAGGCTATTAATAGACTTATCTAGAAGCTTAATATAGTTAGACCTAACCGCTTATATATTCTAGGACTAGCTATTAAGGCGTTTCTTAAGATTATATATTTAGAATATATAAGGTTTACTAAATACTATAAAGTCTTATCTAGGTAATAGTATATTAAGGGCCTTATTAAGAAGCTTTAAGAGTTTCTTAGCTACTATCTATAATACTAATTGTATTAAACCCTATACTATCTACCTTATAATTTACTATAGCTAATAATATTACTACTAGTACCTTTCTATATATTAATAATTAATTTTATTTTTACCTTACTAATATTAATAAAAGGCTATAATACTATATTAATAGTTATAAATAAATTCTCCTAAAAAATTATATTAATTCCTAGGAAAGCTACCTTTACCGCCGTAGACTAGGCTAATAGGTTACTAAGGAGACTATATAAAGTAGATTAGGGTCTCTCTAAGTAAATAATCTCTAATAGAGATTATAAATTCTTAAGTAAACTCTAGACTACCTTATTTAATAAGCTTAGTATTAAACTTCTTTACTTAACTACTTATTACCCGTAGACTAATAGCTCTAGTAAGCGTACTAACTAAACTATAGAAATTACCTCATAATTCTAGATATCTACTTTAGAAAATATAGCTTCCTAGCCTATTACTATCCTAGTAATCTAGGTAAGCTATAATAACTCGCTCTCTACCCCTAGTAGTTAGTCCCTAAATAATATTACCTATAGGTTTTCGCTTAATTAGCCGCTAGACCTTAGTACCTATAAAGAATAGGCTATATTAAGGGATATTACCCGTCTCTAGGCCTCCGACGTAATTATATTTACTTAAATATATTCTAAATTCTATTATAATCGCCGCTATTAACCTTAGTTTTTCCGTATAAGAGATAGTATAAAACTCCGTCTTTACCGCGGGTATTCTATCCTATCTACTATAAGTAGAAAATACGGCTAATAGTTTATTAGTCCCTTTAAGATTACTAAGTATATTAGCTACCTAGCCTACCGCCTAGCTATACTTATATACTAGCGAATTTATAATATATTTACCGTAGCCTAGTTAGAGTCGTACCTAGATAATAACCTATTCTCTTAGCCCTAACCTAAAGAGCCGCCCTCTATATTTATTAAAGGGGATACTAATAGTACTAAATCCTTTAAGATAGAACGGCTAATTAATAAGCGCCTTATTAGGAAAGGCTATAGCTAGGTAATAGAATACCTAGTAAGGTAGAGGGGTTATACAGCCTATTATAATTAATAGTGAAATATTAAGGAATTAGGAAATACCTAGGACCTAGTAAATAACTATAAGGTAGTGGTATTATAATTACCTTCTTACCTTATTATTACTTTCTTACCTTATATATTAACGAGGGCGTTAATACCTTTTTTTATTCCTAGTATATTATTACGATATAATCTGTAGAAGGCTTCTATAAAGAGCTACTAAGGCTTCTATATTATATTAACTTTATATAAGAGACTTATCCTAAAAGATAATATAAGCTCGCTTAATTAGCTTAGTAAGATTAGTCCCCTTTTTAATCCTATATAAGGAGGTAGTATCTAAGTCTAGGGGTATCTTAAATTATAAGTAAGTAGTCTAACCTCCTTATAATAGTATTAATATAATATTAGAAGATACTACTACTAAAGTAACCTTTTACTAGGAATATAGCCTTTTTATAATAGTATTTTAAACTATTATCTTATTAGTCCTCCTAGTACTATTAAGGAAGAATAGTATACCTAGAGTACTAAATTTATTATTAGTATTAGTATTAATAGCGGCGATAATCTAATTAGTAGTATAGTATTAGTTAATATTTAGCCTATTCTATAAGACCTTAGCCTTATTAGGGGTAATTTAGTAAGATATTTCTTCCTGTAAAAGTCTATTTAAAATATTATTAAAATTATTAAATAGGATTAGACTAACCGCGTCGGGTTAGTACTTTAAACTCGAGTCGGGTTCCCGACTCGACTCTTAGCGAGTTAATATTAAATTCCTGGCCCGAGTATTTAGGTTAGTACTAAGAGTTAGTACTAAGTATTTAAGTTAATATTACAGGGTAGTACTAAGTATTAGTACCGAAGTATTAACCCGACTCGCTAAGACTTTTTTCTCTAGTAATATTTTCTATTTTTAGTAGTATTTCTTAGTATATTTTCTAATTTTTTTTCTATTATTATTATAATTATTACCTACGTTATTCTTTAAAAGTAAATAAGGTAATGCAAAAAAGTAATATATATCCCTATATAAATAAAGACTATAATATTAGTAATATTTTCTATTTATAGTAGTATTTCTTACTATATATAAGATTTACTACTATATTATTAATTATTATTATTATTATTACCTAGGTAATTCTAAAAAGTAAATAAGGTAATGTAAAAAGGTAATATATATCCCTAGGGAATCAAGGGGGGTATTTAAATTCTAATTTAAAAAAATCTAATTTTAGAATAGAGGTAATTCTAGAAAAAAATTAGTGTCCCTTACTATTTTATTAGGGGCTTAGCGTCTTAGCGATACCTTGGCGAGTCGGGTCAGTCTAAATCGACTCGCCAAGGTACCGAGGGCTTTTCGGGTCGGTACCGGAAGTAGGTACTAAGTATTCGGGTTGGTACCTAAACTGGTACCAAGTACTCGGGTCGGTACCAATTCATGGTACCGAAACCCGACTCGACGGTTGGTCTATAAATAGGATAGTTAGAATAGGTAGGCTATATTAGGTTAGATCCTTTCTATATTTAGGGGTTAATTAATATTCTAATTAGCTATTAATTAGGTAAAGAGTATACTATTCTATAAATAACTATTACTTATAGTAATTATCTAGTATTTAAAGCGTTAAAAAATCTTATTATAAGAGGTATAAATAGTTATTTAAGATATACTCCTTATACTTATTCTATAATATAAGGGTATTAGTAGGTTAGAGTTTAACTAATACTAATATAAATAGACTATATAACTTATAAACTCCTTAAAAATCCTTTCCCTTATTAAGGATCTTATTAATATATCTATTATTTTTAGTTAATTTAAGCTTTATATACGCCTCCTTCTATCCTATTAGCTAGCTATCTACTATCTAGAGGTTATTAAATAATATAGCCCCCTTAATATAATAGAGGATAGTTAGTAATAGTAGAGATTCTTAGTTTTAAGACTAATAAAATTAATATACCTACTAGCTGGAAAGATATGAGATGGTATGGGATATTAGTCTCGCCTACTATACTGTACTATAGTATAGGATTAGCTATTTTAGCCCTATCCCGTTCTAGGATAGTATAGGTTTTCGTGGGATAATCCTACGGGATAGGATTTTCGTGGGACTACTTTATAGGATGGGATGTTTTTAGGATATCCTATTACTAGTAAGTATATGACGTAGCATTTTTCAAAAAAATATTATAGATATTTACTATCTAGAAAGTTATGACTAGAAAGCTAACTAGAAAGCTGATATTTACCTTTCTAGTCAGCTTTCTAGTTATAGCATTCTATATAGTAATGATTCTAGAAAATTTTAAAAATATATTATATTATATACTTATTAATAGTAGGATTCCCTAAAAATGTTCTAGAATTATTACTATATAGAAAGCTATAGCTAGAAAGCTAATTAGAAAGCTAATATTTACCTTTCTAGTCAGCTTTCTAGTTATAACTTTCTAGATAGTAAATATTTCTAGAAATAATCTTTTTTAAATACTACGTTATATACTTACTAATAATAGAATATCCTAAAAATATCCTATCCTACTAAAAAATCCCATCCTATTCCCGTCCTATATCTTTATAAAGATATGGGATTAGGACCTAATTTACCTATCCCATCCCACGGTCCCATACCATCCCACGTGGGATATCCCGTAGGATATCCTATATCTTTCCGGCCAGTAAATATACCTAAGAGTCTCCCCCCTTTTATATATTCTCTAATATTTATTTCTTTTATTCTACGTAAAGACCTTAGGAAAATCCGCGTATAAATAGTTAAGTAGATCCCTTATAATAGTAAGATATTTCCTATTCTATTTTATAAAAGGTAATAGCTAACTATTATTATAAGCTTCCTTAATAAGATAATTTATATGAAAAACTCTATTAATATAGTCTTATAAAGCTTATTACTATCTATTAGCTTTTATTTAATAGCCTTATTAGTAGCCTAGTTATTAGCCGGCTTAAAAAGGGTATACTATTAATCTAAGAGGTAGATTTATAAATACTTTATATAAGGCTTTATAATACTTATACTAAATAAGAGTATCTTCTAGATAGCTTTAATAGACCTAATCTAGTAAGTAGACTAAAACTTTATAATCTTATCTACTAACTCCCTTTACTATTACAGCTAACTATTAGGAGCGGGGTTATTATTATTATACGTATAATTCCTAGTAAGGGAGATATTAGCCTAATTAGGTCCCTAATAAATATATTTATATAGATAGGAAATAGACTTAATAGAGCCGTAGATCTTAATATTAATATAGTGCTATAGGTACTTACTTATTATCGCTATTATTAATTAGCGCGCCTTCCTTACAGAAGGCTTCCGCACTCTACGTACTTAGGTAGGTTTCCTATATATAGAGAATACATCTTCTTTCTATATTATAAATTAGTTATAATATATAGTAGTAATATTATAGATCTTATTCTAATATTACTAAGTACTATAACTATATTAATAAGAACTACTAGCTCTAGTAGTACTAGCCTTATAGTACTAGTCTTTAATAGCCTTCCGCTCCCCGCTATTATATCCCTACTATTAGATAAAGGCTACTAGTCTATTAGCTCCTAAGCTAAGTCTATTAGCTATTAAAGTAAATAATAAGGTATTAAGGCCCTTATTACTAGAAATACTATATCTAGGTATATTTACTTATTCCTTACCTTTATAGTCCCCTGCTATTACCTTTACTACTTCTCCTCTAAAGTCAAAGGTAACGTCTACTACTTACTATTACTCTACCTTACTAGTAGTATATAATTAATAAGCTAGCTCCTAATCTAGTACTCCTTAATTAAGTAATCTATTAGTTATATAAGATTAATTTATTTCTTAAGAGTAGTAGCCCTACTACTAATAAGCTTATAGTAAAGTCCTAGAGAGTACTTAAGTTCTTTACTATATATTACCTATAGCTAGAAGACTTACCTCTTAACCCTAAAGATAATAATACCTTAGAGTTATCTACTACATCTACTACCTTATAGCGTACTAGGTAAGTATTATTACCTACTACTATAATACGCTTCCCGCCTAAGTAGGTAGTTAATAATTAATAGATTTAATATTAATATTTAAGTCTAATATATTAAGCTTAAGAGGGTAAATATTATCCCTATAAGCTTTAAACCTATATTAATACTACCGCCGTCTAAGATACTAATACTAGTACTAAGTATAGCTACCGCTACCTTCTTAGAGGCCTAGTGATCTAAAATAGCTAGTATTATTACCTAAGCTATATATATATTTAATTAGATATAACTAGGTAGTCTATAACCTACTATAGTAGGTCCTTAATAAGGACCTTGTTTATCTACCTCTACCTCTACCTTTAGGCCCTAGGATATAAGATACTTTAATCCTAACCTATAGGTAATACCTATTAAAGTGAAAGATAATTATAATATCTATTATAATATCTTTAGTTTTATTAACTATCTCCGAGTTAAGGTAGCTAATATAGATCCTACCATCTTAAGGTAGAATATAGATTCCTATTTACTTAGTACTACTAATAAGTAGTATACTAACTAGCTTAATAAACTTAGCTACTCTAGCTTATATAATAATCCTAATAGTATTATTTAATAGTATAAGAGTCTTAAAGTAAGATTTTATAACTCCCTAGGTAAGTTACTAGCTTTACTTAAATTAGTCTAATATATAATTAAAGATATAAGGAATTATTTTAATCCGGCTAATTATATTAATACTATTATTCTTAATAGTAAAAATACTAGCTTTACTTCTATAAAAGAGGTATAGGTTAGGTTAGTATATAAATATATAGACGGAGAGTTATAATAGACCTTACCTTATCTAACTAAGAAGTCTACTATTAGTAGCCTTCTTATAGAGCTTTATTATAAGAAAGACATCTAGTTTAATTTATATAGGAAGCCTTCTATAGATATAATAAGGTCCTTACTATTAGTAAATAAGTAATAGTTATAAGGTAGTAAATAAGGTTAGTAGAATTCTAATTTTAATTATCCTCCTTTTAATTTAAATCTATATTAGTAGAATAGCTAGTACGGTAATAATTTTAGACCTTATAGTAACCTATTAAATCCTTATAGAAATAGGCTATTTAGTAATCCTTTCTATAACTTATAGAACTATAGTAATAATAACTAATAGTAACTATAAAACGTCTAAGTAAGGATTTTACCTAGAGGTCGCTAATAGTTATAAATTACCAGCGGAAATGTAAACGTAATAGCTAGGATATCTCTATAGTAGAATAATATTAATAATAAGAATCCCTACCGCAAGCTACCTTTTTAGAATAAGCCTTTCTAAGTAAATACTCTGCGTCTATATAGTAACCGGGCCTACTAAGTAACCGCTAAGGATAAAGAAGTAGATAATAAGGTCCTTAATAAGTAGGAATAATATGATACTTATAAGGAGGGGTACTATTAAGGTATTAACTAGTCTTAGGTAGATTAATAGGTAGACTAAGACTAGTCTCTACTAAAGCCTTTAGGCTCTACTACTATTAATAAATTAAGTATTAATAACACGGTAGAAAACTACTTTATAAATCCTAAACTACCTGAACCTATATATTATACCTATACCTCTATATTTAAATTAAATAATACTTTATATAGATATATCTAATCTAGCTATATCTTAAAGGTGAAGCCTTCTATAATATCTACCTCTAGTAGATTAGGTAAGCTAAGTAAACTATTAGTTAAATCCTCTATTATTCGCTCTAATTCTAATAATATTACTATTAAAGGGTATAGCTTTCAGGGGTATTATTATATTATAGTACCTTTTACCTTCTCTTTTAGTAGCGTTAAATATTATATCTATACTAATACTAGTACTTAAGTAAGCCTAATTAATTAAGGCTTCTTACTTACTAGGTTTCTATAGGCCTTAATAGAAAAGATACCGACACCTATAACTATAAGGGGTATTAGTAATAAGAAGCACGACGCTAGTAAATTTACTAGAATTCCTATATTCTTTAAAAGCCTTAATAGAATAGTTACTTTAATAGAGCGTAAGTTCCACGTTATAGATAATTTATTAGTAAAAGTACTTATTATTATAGATATCTTAAAGCCTAAGTAAATAGTTATTAACTTTAAGGATAACTTAATAAAGATTAGATCCTATTAAAATATAAGGATACCTGTTATAGTTATTAGTTAGGGTCCCCGTATTACTACCTTAGTTTTTACTAAGAAATAAATAACTATTCTACCTTATAGTAACTTCGCTATATTAATAGCTAGTTCCTGATATTAGTTATTAAACTTACCTTAGGACTATAATTTAATTTTTAAACCTAATACTTTAAATAAGCTCTTCCTATATACTTATATTATAGATACCGTGATATCTTATATTTTTATCTATAATAATACTAATAGGCCTATTATACTTATACGTAACTAGGTCCTTAGTAAGGTAGCTGAATATAAGCTAGCCGGTTACTTTCCTATTAACCCTAATAATAAAGCTCTCGTAAGTAAACCTCCTACTAAGATAACTAGCTAGGTAAAGTTTAGTATATGCGGTTTACTTACTACTATATTAGCCTTTATAGCTATAATAAGCTCTCCTTAAGCTACTACGCTAAATCCTTAGGTAGCCTAAGTAAATAAGGCCCTTAATACCTTACTCCTAATTAAAGTATATTATCCTACCGGAGTTATAATTTATAGTATAGTACCCTAGGTAGCTACCTTAATTACTACTCCGGGCTCTAAGGGTAGCGTCACGTGACTGCTAACTAAGTAATTTTTTAAAATCTACTAGCTAGTAAATTCTATAGAATTACGTGACTACTTATTAAGCGAAACGACGTCACGTGACTACTTACTAAGTAGAACTTTAAAAGTTTTAATATTCTATAATTGACGGGGGACTCGGGTAGCGTACCCCGGAGCCACCCTCAACGCCACCCTAAAAGCGACCCCGGAATCGATCGATTCAGCTAATTTCTACGCGGGGGTAATACGCTAGGGTAGGCCTAGGTATAGGTTAATAGCGTAGTAGCTATATTAACTTAGTATATTAGATAATATAATAGTATTACTATTACGGGTACCTTAATACTATTCCCTAGTACCTAGAAGCCTAATAATAGTATTCCGTAACGCTATTACTTAGCGCCTAAACGCTTAATCTTAGCGCGTCCCTTAGGGCCCTAGGCGCTAGGTAGGTTACCCTTACGGCCCTTATAGCCCTAGGCGGACTCGTGTCTAGCCCTACGGCCCTAGGGCAAGCTTTCTCAAACTACGGCCCTAGGGGCCTAGAGCGGCCTAGGGCTAGCCCTGGGTACCCCTCTAGGTTTTCAGAAATTGCCGACGTTTATAAATTTCTAATAACTAGGGGGCTTAATTATTTATATATTTATTATATATTAACTAGCCCTAATATAATAGGCTTACTTATATACTCCTCCCCTATATTTATAGGTAAGTAATTATCTAACCTCTTCTTAGTAATATTAATTATAATTACTAGATATATATCTTTCTCTATCTTCTTATATTTAGAGGTTAAATTATAGAGGGAATAATTAGAGGTTTTTCCCCTAATTATTTTAGATATCTTTAACGCGGCTTATAAAGCTTTAGATAATTATTATAATATATATAAATTATAACCTTCCTATTCTTTAAGATTAATTTATATAAAGTTCCCTACTTATTAATATAGCCTACTATTATAAATAGCCCCGTTTATCTTAAAGATAACTTTAATCTAATTAATTTAAGTATTATTTTTTATAACCTATTAGTTATATTATAATTACTTAGTAGAAGTTACCCCTTTATTATATCTTATTTTTATTAGGTCCTTTATATAAATAGACTAATAGAGAATTAATTCTCTAATATCTAATCTTTTTACTATAAACTCCTAAATAATAGGTAGTATTTCCTTAGAATTAGGTATTACTAACTTTTTAGGGTACTTATTAATATATATACCTTATTTAAATACTTCTATTACTTAGATATTATATAAAATTCTAAGGGGTAAATAGCCTAGGTAGCTTATAGTTCTTAAGTTAATATTAATTATTAATATTTAAATAGATATATTCTAAGGTTCTCTAGGAATATCTTCTCTCCTTTTCTTAAATACTTAATTAAGATATTATTAAACCTTTCTATTATACTAATTAAGTATTTTACTTTACTTGGAGCTTCTAGTATAATAATTCCCTAGGACCTAAGGAATTAAGATATTTCCCTATTAAGAAAGTAGGTCCTATTATTAAAATAAATAGTATTAAGAGCTAGTACCTAGATTAACCGTTTTTTTAGTACTTAGGGGTCCTTTCAAGTATTAACCCGACTTACTAAACTACTTACAGCTAGCTTACTATCTATATAGGTTTAGCGTTATATAATAATTATAAACTCGGTTCTAAATAGAACTAACGCGGTTAGTCTACTAGTACCCTTATAAGATATTTAGTAATTATTCTTATAATAGTAACTATATTAGTAAAGTCTATTACCTCTAGAAATATTACTCTTAAGAAGTAATTTATAATATTTAGGATATATTTTTATTTCCTATCTAGGGTAATAAATAGTCTAATATAATTTATTCCTAATAAGTAGAATAGCTCTATAGTTTAGATTAATAATAGTAGTACTATTCTAGTTATATTTACCTATTTTATATATAGTAGATACCCTTTAATATACTATATAATATCTTTTACTATACTAGGCTAATAGATAATATTATAGATATTATTTATAATTCTTTTTATAAAGAAATACCTACTCCTATTATAAATATCTTATAATAGGGTACTTACCTCTCCCTTTATAATATATATAGTTCTTTAATCTTTAAACTTATATATTAGTTAATTTATATAACTATTAAATATAAAGTAGAAAGCCTTCTTTTTAAAGGTATTTATCTCTTACTTATTTAGATTTTTTAGTTTCCTCTACTAAGTATAAAAGTAATATATATTTATATACTAATTATTATTCTTATAATCTACCTTATATAACTTAAGATAATCCTTTAGGAATAGAATAATAAATCCTTAAGGTAGAGTATCTACTATTTTCCTATTAATAGTAACTAGTATTATAGGAATAGATAGCCCTAACTTTATATTAATAATAGTAACTATTATCTATCTTATAATCTAAATAACTACCTCCTCTCCTTACTTTTAAACTCTCTTTATATAATCCTCCTTACTAAGTTACTTTAATATATAGGTATAGTTACCCTTTTTAGATTTCTAGAATTATACCTTATTATCTTAATACTTCTCTACTTCCTTTAATAAATTTCTTATAAGATTATCTATCTTATATTTATATTTATATTCATATTTTATACTCTACTATCTAGCTACTTAGAGCTAATAAGGGCGTCCTAACTCTAGTTTATTAAGAGGAAACTATAAACTACGGAAAAAAACCTCTCTTACCTACCCTATTTATTATAACGCTTCTAGGCCTTTAAATACTATATACTATCCTCTCCTTTATACTCTATTATTACTACCCTTATATTAGATCCTAATATCTATATACTCCTCTCTCTTACTAGGGCTACGCCCCTTTCTCCGCTCTTAAAAGGTTTATACTCCCTTAATTACCCTCTTACCCTTCCTTATATAGTTTAATTAATACTAATAAGTACCCTTAGCCCTCCTACTAATCTACTACTACCCTAGCTACTCCTCTCTTATACTATTTAATATTAAGGTATCCTTTTCTATTTAACCTATAATACTAGGTCGCTACTACTACTAGCCTAGTAGAAGGCTTATAATACTCCTATTAGGAATTACCGCGTATCTTTTTTATAATATATAAGAGGGAGCTATTAAAGTTATTAGGGGGGTATAAATATACTTTATTACCGCTATTATATTACTATTTCCTAGTACTAGGTTCGTCGGCAAGATCTCAACTCGCCCCTATGCCCTTGGCAAAGGCCTTCGGCCCGTAGGCCAGGGGCCGGCCCCGGGCCTGTCGCAGCGTGTTGCAAGGCCCCGGGGCCGCTCCGGGCTCCAAGGGTAGCGTCACGTGACTGCTGACTAAGCAAATTTTTTGAAATCTACTAGCTGGTAAATTCTACAAAATCACGTGACTGCTTACTAAGCGAAACGACGTCACGTGACTACTTACTAAGTAGAACTTTAAAAGTTTTGATGTTCTATAATCGACGGGGGACTCGGGTAGCGTACCCCGGAGCCACCCCCAACGCCACCCTAAAAGCGACCCCGGAATCAATCGATTCAGCTAATTTCTACGCGGGGGTAATATACTGGAGTAGGCCTAGGTAGGGGTTGATGGCGTAGTAGCCATGTTGACTTGGTATATTAAATGATGCGATAGCGTTGCTATTGCGGGTACCTTGACGCTATCACCTAGCGGCCGGAAGCCTAATCATGGGATGCCGTGACGCTATCACCTAGCGGCCGGAAGCCTAATTATAGGATGCCGTGACGCTATCACGTAGCGCCCGGAAGCTTAATCTTAGGGCGGCCCCGGGCGCTAGGTAGGTTGCCCTTGCGGCCCCTATAGCCCCGGGCGGACTCGTGTCTACCCCTACCGCCCCAGGGCAAGCTTTCTCAAACCACGGCCCTAGGGGCCCGGGCCGGCCCCAGGCCGGCCCTGGGTACCCCTCCGGGTTTTCAGAAATTACCGACGTTATATAATAATCTACTTATAGAAGAAAGCGGATTATATTAAAATCCTGCTAGTTATACCTATAATTATAGGGTTACTACTCCTACTCCTACGCGTAGTTATAGTCCTCCTAGTTAAAGGAGGTAGCCTTAACCTATTATTCCTACTCTTCTACTTAATATAATACCTTCTATCTCTTAACCTAGAGTCTCTTATACGTAGAGCTAATACTACTAGCGGGAATTAAGGTAGGTATTATTATATATATTAAGGGCGCGCTCGCTACGTATATAAAAACTTTATATAAGGAGTTCTACTATTATATAATATCTTAATTTTATCTTAATTATATTTAAATTAAAGACCTCTTAGCTCTATTAATAAGTAATAGGTTTATAGCTAGTACCGCGTATAAGTAGATCTCGTTACTAGCCGATTATCTATCTTATAATCTATATTATTAAAAATTACTTAGGAAAGGCTATTAATAATAATATTCTCCTTCCCTTAAATATATTTAAGTTATATATATAGCTATCTAAGCTTTATAACCTATCTAGTAAAGATATCTTTATAAAACTTATTATTTATAAAGCCTATTAATAGTTTATAATCTATTTAAATTACTAATAGTTTATTAGCTCTTATTATATAAGAGAATTTTTTATTTAAAATAGATAATAACTCTTAGCTCTTTTTAATATATATTATAATTCCTTTCTAATTTATTAAAGGTAAATAAATTATATACTATTAATCTCTATTTACTATTCTATAATTATTATATATAATAACCTCTACTAAAACCTAATATATTATTATATATATAGATTATAAATATTAGATCTTATAAAACTAATACTTTACTAATTATATATATTTTCCTTATTAGTTAAAATAAGAGTACTTTTAACTCCCTTTATATCTATTTAATATTACTTATTAGCTTTATAAGAGGCCTTACTATCTTAATATATCCCTTAGTCTACTTCCTAGTTAACTAATACGTTCTTAGAAATCCGCGAACTCTATTAACCTCTTAAGGTCTTAGCTAGTTCTTTATCTTTTTAGTAGTTACTAGCTTAATTTATATATATCTATTAATCTTATATATCTTATCTAAGGCCCTAACCTTAGTTATTCCTAATAAAAGCTTAGAAAATAAAAGCTTTAATTAAGACTATAATATCTTTAAGAAGAAGTAAATATAAAGAAATCTAAATTATCTCTCCTATAAATTATAAGTATTAAAGATATTATTAATATAGAATACTACCTCTAACTACTTATATAATCTATTACTTTATAGTAGTAATAGCTTTAAAATAGGTAGTAGAATAGGCCTAAGGGCGAAATTTATTAATTTTATAAATATAAATAATAAAGTTCTTATCCCTTAAAATATCCTTATTAGCTATAATTAGCTAATCCCTAGGATACTAAATATAAGGAAATATCTATCCTCTAGGTATATAGATATTACCTAGTATCTATACTTAATATCTACTTAAAAAAATATTATATATATAGGTAATCCTAATAAATTATATACTTTCACCGCTAATCTTATATAGGATACTACCGGATCCTTATATATAAAATTATAATTAAACATTAGGCGTAGTTTAACTTTTCCCTCCTTATTAGTTAGGATAGCTCTAGTATTCTACTAGGATACCCTATTATTTACTATTATATATCTCTTATAATAACCTACTTTTATACCTCGCTCTACTATCTTTTATAACTACTATTCTTTATTATTTATAAAATATTTTTAGAGAGCCTTATATAGCTTTAATCTATTATAAGGTATATTCTTATATACTATTAAATTAGTTACTAAGATCTCCTTAACCTCCTTAGCTTTAATATCCCTATATATCTATATTAGTTATAAAAGATATAATCTTATATTATTACTAGGGAATACTTCTCTAAGCGTAATTCCTTTATTTCTTACCTATTTAAGAAGTAAATTAAAACTTTCTATATAATTAATAGGTTAATAGATTATCTATTAACTTATAAAAAACCTTAAATTCCCCTTATTATTATATAAAACTATATTATTATAAGTTATAAGGGTAATTTTATACCTTTCTATATACTTATCTTTATCCTAGTAGAGTAAATATATATACTCTATATCTTAGGAGATATATCTATATTTTAGTATTTTTTAAAATATTATCCGCGTTTTAATATTTATATAATAGATTTAAAAGCTATTACTTACTCTACCTATATTTATATACTTATTAAAGTATTTCTCCTAAGGCTTTAATATCTAAGAGGAGGTATAAGTAGATCTACTTCCTTCCTTATTCCTTAGGTTTTTAATAATATTCTAGAGATCCTCTAATTTCCCGATTTTTTATCTCTATCTTTAGATCCTAATTTAAAATCTCTATTACTACTCTTATTACTAGACTCCTTTAAAAGACTCTCTAGATTATTATTAGAAGTATATAAATTAATAATCTTATTACCTTTAATAATATCTTCTACTATTAGCTTTAGAGGTTAATACTTTTCTAGGGTAGTTTCTATTATTATTAGGATAATCTTAATTTTAATAGGATAGATCCTTTTTATTATCTTATACTTCTTTATATTACCTAGATTTAATTTACCCTTTATAATACCTATCTTAGTATCTACTAAATAAAGCTAAGGGAGGCTAAGTAAGATAGTAATATTAGGATTATTTATAAGGGAGATAAATACCTATTACTTCCTCTCTATTCTAGCTACGCTAAGCTAGAAATATATCTAATACCTAAGTTTACTATCTTTGTTATTTATTACTAGTATAATAACCCTTTTACTTTTAAATTCTAAGATAGAATAGATAGGTAAATCTATAACTAAAATTAATAATAGGTTTATAATAATTATATTATATCTTTAATCTACCTTGATACGTTATATAAGAATAAGTATTCTTTTTCTACCTATTTTCTAAATAATTATATCTACTACTTATACTATTATCTCCTTATATATAATCTTATAAAACTATTATTACAGGGTCTTTAATAGTATATAAATAAAACTACGCTTTTATTCCTTAGGAGTATAAACCTACTCTTTTTATTAATATACTCTATTATAATAGAGGTTTTTATTACCTTAATATTAATATTCATATCTTTAAATATTTTCTTCTTCCCCTTTTTCTTAGAGGTCTAATTAAGTCTCTATAACTCTTTTTTAAAGAATAGTAAGATCTATAATATATAAATTATTAGTAGTAATATTATTATATTTATTAATATCTAATTAATATCTACTTAGGGTTTTCTAATTAACTTATAAACTATTAATAATTCTTTCTTAACTCTTATCTTTTTAGTAGGAATCCTCTTTCTCTAAGTTTTCTCTTTAATTATTAGTAGCGGCGACTCTTCCTCTTTAAGCTTATTATTCTTTCTTCTCTTTATATCTAACTAGGTATTATATACTCTAAGAGTATTATTTTTATACTCTTTAAGTATTAAGGTATTTATATTTATTAAGTAACTTATTAAGTTAATCTCTTTAAATATTAAATTATAATAGGGAGTCTAAGAATTCCCTTCTTCTTCTAGTTCTTTAATCCTTAGGTCTAGAATTTCTAATCCTTTTCCTAATAAGATAAGGTATAAAATATTATTATTTTATAATAATAATATCTACCTTATAACTATCTAATAAGACTTATTATTAATATTTTAGCTTTATTATATAATTCACTATATAGGATATTAAGTAGGGAGATAGGATAGATTAACTTATACCTCCTTTATTTCCTTATAAGCCCTTTACTTTACCTAATAGTCCTCTATTTCCTTTCTAATCTAGTACTACTCCTCCCTTAATAGGGGGATATTTATATACTCTAGACTAGTATATCTAAGTTTATTATATTATAGGTATAGCCTTTTACTATTATATTTCTAAGGTTCTTATAACTTTAAGCTATTTACTTATAAGTTTACTAATATCTTTTAGTTATATAATTTATTAAGAATAAACTCTAGGTAGATATCCCTTACTTATATTAATCTACTACCCTACTAAAAATTATTTCTTAGCTTTATAAGTAGCCTTTAATTTCTATCTAATTATCTAGGGTTTCTACGTGAATCTTATAAGCTATATCTACTCCTAGTCTTATAATTCTATAAGGGTTACTACTCTAATAATAACTAGGGATTAAACTAAGAATTTAGTATAAGGCTATTTCTAATACCTACTACTAGTAGTACTACTATCTATTATAAAGGGGCTACTATTAGCTATAAATTATTATATACTTTAAAAGGAACTCTTATTATATTATAATTCTCTTTATCTTATTTAAAGTATATATTTAAGTTTACTATTAATTATCCTAAGTAGTTATTATTCTAAGGATAAAATATTATATCTTATAAATTTCCTTTCTAGTCCTAATATTAAGGCCTAGTTATTATAGATATAAATACTTAAATTATATTACTATTATTTACTACTACTATTATATAAAATACCCTCAATTCTTCTAGCTCCTACTACTAATAATTCTTTACTATAAAATCCTTAAGCGTATATAGGATTTTTAAATATATCTAAGCTTTCTTAAATACCTTATATAATAATCTAACTATTTCTAACTTATATTCTATTATTCTAAGTTATAAATTTTAATTTATAAGGCCGGAGATCTATTTATAAATTATATTAGTAAGCTAATACCTTTTTAGTGTACTTAATATATTAGAGCCTATCTCTTCTACTTAGTCTCTACCTCCTATTATCTTTAAGAGTTATTTTATATACTTAAAATAAGCCTCTAGGCCTTTATTACAACTCTAATAAAGTACCTTAATTTAGTCTATTATATTAATATTAAATTTAATACTTTAAGTCTCTCTAAGGAATTCTTCCTTAAGTAAGGTAATAACTATCTCCTTATCTTCCTTATTTTTATAATTCATTCCTTTTTTACTAAGGATCTTAACTACCTTTAGTATATAAGCTAACTAGTTAATAGCCTTCCCTTAAAGCCTTATATTAAACCTCTTAAGTTATATAGGAATATTAAGGGTACTAGGGAGCTCTTCCTCTAATATATAAAGCTATCTAGTTATATTACCTATACTATTAAATAGTATCCTTATCCTAGATAGTATTACTATATCTATTATCTTAGGTATTACTACTTTTAATCTTAATAATAATACTAGGCTAGCTATTTAAAATTCTAGTAACTCTTTAAGAGCTATAATTTCTTATTTCTCTAAATAGAAAAAGCGCCTTCTAAGTACTTTAAAAATAACTTAATAGACTTTACTATTAATATTAAAAACCATTTTTTTAAACTTATAATAAGTATATAACTTTATATAAGAATACATTTAACTATATAATCCCTTAATAGTAGACTAACCGTTTTTTTAGTACTTAGAGGTTATTTTTAGTATTAACTTAAATTACTAAACTACTTACGGCTAGCTTATACCCTATATAGGTTTAGCGTTATATAACTTTATAAATTCGATTCTAAATTTAATTCCTCGTGATTAGTCTACTTAATAGTTACTATTAATAAGTATTATCTCTAAATACTTCTCTAATAGGGGTAAATTAGGCTAAGAAGAGGGCTTCTACTATATATATCTACGCTACTAAGTACTAAGAAAAGTAAATAGTAATTAGCTAACAATAAGAATAAGAATAATTTATATAATAGTTAGTTTATTATCTAGTTAAGGACTCCTTATACTTTAATAGTAGTAATAACTCCCTAATTTATAGGTACTTAGATTATCCCTAAGTCTTTCTTAATTTTAGACGACTAGTAGGTTACCCCTTTTTAAGGTTAAGGAATAGTTTTTTTTATTTAATAAAATAGTATAAATAATAATAATTTTTCTCTCTATTATTAATACTAATAATTTAACTTAAATATATAAATAGTTTTTTTAACTTATAAGAATAATATTAATATATCTATACTAATTATATAAATAAAAGAGGCGTAAAATATAACTATTATTAATATATTAAATAGGTAGAAACTTCTATAATAATATAATCTTCCTAGAGGAAAGAAGACTTACTTTAAATACTTAAAAGACTATAACTTACTAATTATACTATAATTACTAGAAAGGGGATTAGTTAATTAATATATTAAATTATCAAAATACTATACTTTTCAGGAATATTTTTAAAAATACTACCCCTATATTTTAAAAATACTATACCTTCTAATTTAAATTATATAAAGCTATTCCTATATAATTAACTCCTAACTATATTATAATATTTTATATAATACTATAAAGATATTATTAATACCTCTAATATCTAATAATTTATATAATCTAGGCTATACTTATAATATACCTAATATATAAGTATTAATAATTTAATAATTTATAGGATTAGATTTATTCTATTAGGTAGATATATATACTTCTTATATATAATATATTATAAGGTATATAGTAATATAGTAGTAAATTTATATATCTATTATAGGTAGCGTACCTCCTATTACCTCTATATAATTAACTAAATTTATATATATACTTTATATACTAATTACCTAATATTATTACCTACTATAATAATAATAAATAGTTAATATTCCCTTAATAGTAAGGTAGTATTTATAAAAGTATAAGACTTAAATTATATAAAAGGATAGTTAGTCTAGCTATTAAGTACTCCTCCTATTGTAACTAACTAAGGTATATAAGTTAAGTCTTAGTTATTTCCTAATTTTAGAATATAATATAATAATAATATTAGAGGTATTTAGCGCCTAAGTATTATATATATATTATATATATTATAGTATTCTAAGGATACTATACCTATACTCTATTTCTAATTTTATTATAATATCCTAAGAATATAAACTACTAGCCTAGGTATACGATAATATAACTCCTAACTAGGACGTCTACTTGCTTTTTATTATTATTTTAGGGGACCTAATATTTTAGTATTTCCTTATTTAAGATATATACGCTATACTACCCTAGAGAATCTATAGATATAACTCTAGGGTAGGGAATCTACTTACTTACTACTAATATTTACTTACTTTAAGTATCCTATTATCTTAGAATTTACTCTTATATACGCCTAGGCCTACTTAGAGTTACTAAAGAAAGTAAGTTATAAGGGATAAGGAAATATTAATATTAACGGCGATATACCGCGATAGTAGTACTAACTTAACTAGGATAGGTATACTTATTACCTTAGAAGTACCTTATTATCTTCCCTATAAAGTTTTAGAACTATAGAGGCTCTTATTAATATATACTAATATTAGTTTTAATAGGTTAATTTAAGTAATTTAACTATTTAAGATAATAACTAGCCTCTAATAAAGATAAAAGCTCTTCTCTACTAAGTTAAATTCTTTAATATAGTTTATAATAGTAATATTATTAAATATAAGCTTTATATTCAGCTTAGAGGTAGTATTAATATTATAGATTAAGGGTAAGTACCTAATAGACTATTACTATTACTACCTCGCTATTAGTATAAACTTAATTATACTCTTACTCTCTAGGTTAGAAATAACTTTAAATTATTAAAAAGGAAGAAAAAGAAATTCTAATAATAATAATAATAAATTAGCTTATATAAGCTTAGATTAGTTATTAATTAGTATCTCTACTATTCTACTTCCCTCTATATAGCGTTTTCTTTCCTTAGTTATTCTTACTTTAATACTTTATAACCCTCTTACTATTAAGTCCCTTTACTAACAATTATAGCTAAAAGTTCTACCTTTAGTACTACTAGAAGTTTTTAATAATAACCGGCTATAAATAATATCTATATTAATTAGACTTAGAGAAGTATTAAGTTAGCTAAGTAAGATATTTTAAGGTAGACTATTATAAATTATAAATCTTATAATATTTAATATATTAATAGAAAGAGATAGATTATAATTTATAGAGATACTTCTACTTATAATTTCCGCGTATATATTATTCTTATTACTATTATTAAGAAAGGTAGCCGTTTAGATAAAGAATTTATCTGCTATTTAATATTTATTAATTATAAACTTTACTATTACTCTACTTATAAAGGGTAGAAGAAAAAGTATACTCTATTAATATATATTAAAAATCCTATAATAAGATTATAGTATACCTTTAAGCTATATATAAGACTATAGTAGATATAACTCCTTAAATAATTAGGCGGTAATTAGATTAACTATATATTAAGTTAGTAGGCTAGTTAGACTATTATTAATAAGCCTATCTAGTAATAATATAGAGTTATTTAGTAAAATTCCTAGTCTTTTATTAGTAATATAAGGTAATCCTAGGTATCCTAAATATAAATATAACCTTAATATTAATCTAAGGACTAGATAGTTTATTTAGTACTAAGTAATTCCTAAGGCGACTTATAAAGTATTTAAGGAGTATAGAAATTTTATTACTGTTAATACCTATTATATATATATAAAGTACTTTATAATATTACTAGGTATTACTACCCTTAATAGTAATAATAAGATACTTCCTCTTACGTAGGCTCTTATCTTAAAAGAAAATTAAGAGTATTAGATATATTTCCTATAAGGCGTATAGCGTTCTTTTCCTTCTCTTAATATAGAAGACGTAGTTATTATTAGTAATAGATATAAAGGTATTAAACCCGCGTTATAAATATACTTCCTAGGGGTAGCTTATTCTTATTATTATAAATATATTTATAATAATATCTAGAGGTTATAGCCTAGTACTAAGGGCCTATTTTAGTAAGTTATAAGGGTTAGGACTAAGGGAGCTTTTAGAGCTATTATAAGCTAAATATAAAAAAGGGTAATATAGCTAATTACCTTAAGGTAATTTCTTATAATTAGTAGATTAAATTCACCTTCCTAAGACCTTACTTTAGGTATAATACCTTAAATATTTAGGAATTAGTAAATTCTTAATAGAGAGAGCTATAAGACTTATCTATTACTATTATACTAGTATTCCTTTAGATTAGTCTTATATTAAAGATATATAAGCGTAGGATTAAGCCCTAAAGAAGTCTTAAGCTTATAAATAAGACTCTTAAATTCCTTATAAAGACTACTAGTAGAGCGGATTATATAATAATATAACTATTTAGTCTAATAACTATTCTTATAAAAGCTAAGAGTAGTAGTATATATATTATTAATTTTACTAAAAGGATATATATATATTTAGATTTTTAGGATTAATAAAGACCTTACGCGTATACCTATACTATATATAGGGAGTAGGTTATAGAATCTAAAGATCTAATTAATAAGATTTACTTAATAGAGAAATAATAGAAGACTTATTAATACTCTTTACTACTAGTTATACTATACTAGCCGGAAAGATATAGGATAGCATGGGATATTTATCTCGTCAGCTATCCCGTAGTATAGTATAGGATTAGTTATTTTAGTCCTATCCTATTCTAGGATAGTATAGGTTTTCGTAGGATAATCTCACGGGATAGGTTATTTATAGGACTACTTTATAGGATAGGATATTTTTAGGATATCCTATAATTAGTAAGTATATAATATAGTATTTTAAAAAAAAATATTCTAAAAATCTTTACTATCTAGAAAGCTATAACTAGAAAGCTGACTAGAAAGCTAATATTTACCTTTCTAATTAGCTTTCTAGTTATAGCATTCTATATAGTAATAATTCTAGGATATCTTAAAAAAATATACTTATTAATAGTAGGATTTCCTAAAAATATTCTAGAATTATTACTATATAGAATGCTATAACTAGAAAGCTGACTAGAAAGGTAAATATTAGCTTTCTAGTTAGCTTTCTAGTCATAGCTTTCTAGATAGTAAAGATTTTTAGAATATTTTTTTTAAAAATACTACTTTATATGCTTACTAATTATAGGATATCCTAAAAATATCCCATCCTATAAAGTAGTCCTACGAATAACCTATCCTACTAAAGAATCCTATCCTATCCCCGTCCTATACCGTTATAAAGATATGGGATTAGGACCTAATTTACCTATCCTATCCCATAGTCCCATACCATCCTACGTGGGATATCCCGTAGGATATCCTATATCTTTCCGGCTAGTAGTTATACTAAATAATATAGAGCTATTAGACTATTATAAGGCGCCTCTTATTACTCCGCGTATTAGATGGCTTTAAAAGAAGAGGATCTGCGCTAGTATAAATTAAAAGTAATAGTATTACTACTCTAAATATAGAAGTATAGAGTATAATAGATATATATATAATAGAGATTATCTACTAGTATTCCTACTTAGTAGAAGTCTTAATAATCTATCTAATAGATTATTTAAAGTATAAACAAGGATATACTTAAGTAATTAAGAAGAAAGTAAAGGGAGTAGTAGTAAGAGTAAGAGTAAGGCGTATATATCTAAATAAGGGGTTAGATATAGAAAAGGTAATTATTTATTCTATTTTTATATATTAAAAAAGTATTATAAAATACTTCGTATATAGCCTAGAATAGGGGGTTCTAATTATTAATCTAAATACCCTAGCTTACCCTTTTAGCGTATATTATAGGCGTACGGTTCCTAATAATTATATTTAGATCTACTCTCTAGGGCTAGCTCCCCTAGAGGCTAGGGTAGAGTAGACTTACTAATTAAGTTAGGCCTAGTATTTAATTCCCCCTAAGGGAGAAGATCTATTAAGAATTTAGTATTTTTATTATAATTTACACCCTAGGCGACCTAATTACATGTCTATAAGCGCCCTAATTAGAGGCTTACGCTAGTATTAGTAGTACCGGTAGCGCCTAATATACCTTATATAGGGGTATCTAATTATTTGTACTATAGCTATAGCTTTCCCTAAGGGTCCTTATACTAGTAATTCTTACGCCGTTTACACCTAATATACCCCGTACGGGGGCATCTAATTATTACGCCGTTTACGCCTAGCGCCCCCCTACGCGGGGGCGACTAATTATCTTAGGGGCCTAAAGACCTCCGTTATACGCCTTAAATAGACCTTAACTAGGCTAGAGGCCCTTAGAATACTACTCTAGGCACGGCTTATAGTAGCGCGTCGCTTTACTACTATTACCCCTAAGCTATTAGGCTGATAGCCTTAGAGGGAGGGATAGTTATTATAAAATACTTCGTATATAGCCTAGAATAGAGGGTTCCGATTATCGATCTAAATACCCTAGCTTACCCTTTTAACGTATATTATAGGCGTGTAGTTCCTAATAAAAAGGGTTTTTCTAAAGATATAGCTAATCTAGGTATAATACCTACTTATATAGTAGTATTTCTTTAAATTACTAACTTCTTACTATAAAAAATTAGTACTAAATTAGCTTCTATTATAATTTTCTTTAAAGTCTTATTAATATTTATTTTTTATCTCTTATAAATGATAAATATAATAAGTCTAGGCCTATTAATATAACTCTAGGTTACTAAGGTCTACTATAAATTTCTAAAAGTAGTAATAATAATAGTAATAGCTCTACTAGTAGTAATTACCTACCTATCTTTAATAGCTACCTACTATAATCGTTCCAGCCTAATAGGCTAGTATAGCTTAAAGGGAAGTAGAAAGAGACTACTATTAAAGAGGATAAGGAGTCTAAGAGCGAGGAGTTTAGATAGGATTATTAGCTAGGACTAGATATAAAAGAGGTAGACTTAATACCTAGATATTTATACTTTATAGATAGACTATATTTTAAATATAATAGCTATAATAGCTCTAGTAGTAGTAAGGAGAGTAATTATTTACCCTTAACCTTTTATAATAAGGAGACTAATAAAGAGGATATTAACGCGTAGATATTATAACTATAAAGTAAAGATAGTAAGGAGGCTAAATTATATTAGAGGCTCGCTAATATTAATAACTTTAATAGAATTATCTAAGAATAGTTAGATATATACCTTTAATTTTAAAGAAAATACCCTAAAGTCGTTATAAAAGAAGTTATAAAAAGCTATCTATTATTAATAAAATACCTCTTAGTAAATAACTATTTATTAGGTAAGAAATATAATAAGATATTTAGTTAACTTAATAGGATTTTAGTACTACTATTTCTTAAATCTAATAGGATATTTAAGAATAGGCTATTATTTATAATATTAGTAGTAGAATAACTTTAAGAAGAGGCGCTTAATAACCTAGACTATATAAATTTAAATAATCTACTTAGCTATTTACTAGGTAGAGTAGTAGGGTACTAGTAAAAGTATAATCTAGACTATTACTAAAAGGTAAATTTAAATTATTATCTATATATACTAACTCTCTTATTATTAGTATAACTACTAAGTAGTCTATTATCTCTTTATATCTATTATTAGGCGGACTAGTAACTCTAATTAAAAGCTACTACTATAATAGAATATAAGGAGGAAGTCTCTTATTATAAAAGGCCTATTTAGAATATAAAAGTATTAGTAAAAGTTATTAAGATAGAGTAGATTAAGGTAGAACTAGAAGAAAACCCTAAATTAGCTATACTAGAAGTATAAGGTATATTAAAAAGGGGACTATACTTATAAAGTTAATCTATAATAGAAGGAGTTAGATTACCTACTAAGAAGAAGTAATAATAAGATAGATTAGGTATTTAGGCTAGAAAATAATAAAGGGACTAGTCTAATAATAACTAATAAGAGTAATAATAATAGCTAAATAGTAATAATAGTAATATTATATAGGAATAGCTTTATATAAGTTAAATTAGGAGGTATAGTATTTTTAAAATATAGGGGTAGTATTTTTAAAAATATTCCTGAAAAGTATAGTATTTTTATAATTTACTGTAATTAATACTAAATATACTATTTTAAAGGGAGACTCGTATACCTAGAAATAATAATAAATAATATTAATAAGGTACTAAATCTATATATATATATCACTACGAATAATCTAAATAAGTGTAATAGGCGATACTACTAGCCAAGGCCTTATTACATAACCATGACGGGGATGCCAAGTGATTTCCTCCTGATAACAGGTCTACCAGCTTGCTTCAATGTGGCCCCCTTCGGCGGTGTAGCACCGCCGCCCAGTCTCTTCACATCCGATCCTGTCCTACCCAAGATGAGCGCAGCATAGTATGTCGCAGCAAAGATGTAAATCAGAGAGGGAAAGTGGTGGCCGGAAATCTGCGCTATTTATCGGTAATGTTGATGACGTAGTGCTGGGTGATAGAGAAACATGCCCACCTAAAGAAGATGTAGGCGAAGGTACGGATTGCTACTGAGCTTAGCCCGCACAAGAGATTGTATTGTGAGGCCATCTAGGATGTCCAGAATCGAGTCGCAATCTCGAAGTCTTTCCGCGAGGCTTGGCGACGAAGGGGCACAAAACTCTTCGTGGCTGCTTCCAAGGCCAGCGTCTCGATCTAAGGACATGTGGGAAGGAAATGAGGCGCGTTCAAGAAGACAACCATGAAGCAAGCTGAATAGAGTCAGAAGTTCGATTGGTCGATCTGCATTGAAGGCCAAGCTGAAGTTGGGCGGAATCCTGCCTGAGATGCATTCGCCACCAGCTCACTGCCCCATTATCCAGGGTCTTCGTAGTCAGCGCAAGGCTGGAGACAAATGGCTTACAATATGTAGATCAGTGTGCTCACTCTGTCTTCAACTGTATTCGAATAGCTACTGTTGAGACAGTTCATATGCTCCCTGCCATCTCTTTCGTATTGTTTGAATCATGCCAGCGACGAACGCGCCGCTGGTCGCACACTCGAGATCTAGCGTGAAATATGCTACGGTATCAGGTGGAGATCCAAAGTCGCCTCTATCCAAAGCATTTGAAAGGTTCTGCAGTACTTTTGGCCAAGCCGAAAAGGCTACCTTTCCCAACCTCTCACTCAATGATATCTTTGCCAGAGTGGAGCATCTGGACCGGCTGCATTTTTCATCAAGCAAAGTTCGCCGCCTGGTTGCTCGTCTTGAGCCTTTCTTACAATTCCTTGATCGTCACGCGAAAGCCCTCGACTCCATGGTACAGGTCTATCCTAACCCATCAGCCCTGATATGGGGTACTCTCAGGGTGATATTGGAGGTGAGGTACGGTGATCGCTAAGGTTCTTCGCTGCTGACGACCATCGGTGCACAGTCTACTCTTTCATTTTCTCAATACTTCAAGAAGCTAGTCGACATGATTGAAAGGCTCGGGGGTTCCCTCTCTGTCTACCAAGAGTATGAGAATTTATTGAGTAGCGAACAGCATTTTCAGGAAACTCTTGCAGATGTATACTTCGAAACTCTAGTCTTTCTCAAGAAGGCGAAATCGGTGTTCGCCAGGAAAGGTTGCTAGAAATTACATCTTATGAAAGTGCTGTGCTGATCAGTGCGCTCAGCTCCGAGTATCCTTCTTAAAAGCCTCTGGCGTACCTTTGACTCAGACTTTCAAGTAACTACTGGGGTGATCGCTCGAAAATCGACACAGCTTGACAGCGAAATTTGTCTAGCTTATCGCTCTCTGATGCGTCGAAACATGGAAGAGCAGTCAAAGCAGCAGTACCTCACTCACAGTCTACTGTGTGAACAAGAGGTAACGTCTCCTAAGCTATGCTTGCAAAATGATCGCGTCTCCGGTACCACCGCGATCGGATTGTCGACTTGATCGCTAATCTTCTGACAGGGACATTCAGATCGGCGGAAAATAATGGAATGGCTCTCACCACTAGATATGGAGAACGTACTCGATCGTGAATCCAGCCGACGCTCCCCAGTCTCTGGCCAGTGGCTATACGGTCACCCAGCTTTTGTAGACTGGCTACAATCTCGTCACCAAAACCTCTGGATATCGGGACCTCCGGGCTCAGGAAAGACCGTGCTCAGTACTACCGTCATAGGAATGATCAGGGATCGACTGGCGGCCGACAGCAAGCAGGCACTTGCCTTTTTCTTCTGTGACAAAGCTGATGAAAATTATCAATCGGAAGCAAGTCTTCTGGGAACTCTCGTTGCTCAGGTCGTGGCGCAAATGCAAAAGACGCCGGATAATGTACGCACTTCTTATGAAGTCGCGACACGTTACGGTCGATCGATCGTTTCGTCCTCAGATCGGCCGTTGGAAATCCTGGCTGACCTAATTCTGTCATTGGACGATGTTTTCATTGTCATTGATGGGGTTGATGAATTCAAGGACCCTGCGGCCATTGGACGAATTGTTAGAAGACTAGTGACCACTACAAAAAGAGTCCACATACTTTGTCTCGGCAGAGACAGTAGGAATTTCAACAAGCAGCTTCCAGACGCTCGTAATATATACTTGTCACCCGCACTCATCGGTGAGGACATCAGGCAGTATCTCCATGAAGAGCTCGATACCCTTCCTCTGTCTGACAGCAAGCTGCGCGCTCGGCTTTTTGAACGCCTGTCCCAAGATGCAGACAGCATGTTTCTTTGGGTACGTCTTATGTCGAAGATGTTAAGATCTGCTACTTCGCCCTACGAGATTGACCGGATGCTCTCCCATCTTCCAGAAGGACTCGATACCTTGTACAGTACGATAGTGGGGAGACTGCTCAAAGAACCTCCACGGAAGAGACTTCTCGCAAAACGAGCGCTCCAGTGGATCTCTTGCTCTGCGCGACCTCTACTTTGGACCGAGTTGCAGGCCGCGTTGGCATTTGACTCAGCTTCTGCAAAATTCGTTGAAGCCATGAAGCCCTTCAAATCTGCAGTGATGGAGCTGAGTGGGTCTTTGTTCGAATATGTACCCGAGGGTGACCTCTTCCGCCTCACTCATCTATCCGTGCGAGATTTCCTCTTTAGCCTTCAAGATCACATTAATGACGAAGAAGTGCGGCAATTCTGTCCAAGAGAAGATTCTGCACATCACGAGATTGCCAAGGCATGTCTTGCCTGCCAAATGCAGTCCAGTATACAAGATCCGCTAGAAAACGATGCACCAAGCTTTCCCCTGTCAGAATACTCGTCATGTTTCTGGTGCCAGCACGTTTGCAATGCCTCCTACGACTCGGAGCTGCACTGCTACGTAGATCAATTTCTATCGCTCTCATTTCGACGTCAGACCTGGATCATGAGGTTTCTGTTCTACGAACCATCAACATTTCCCCTCCAGAAGCTCATGAGATGCGAAAACTCTCTCAACGCATGGACAAGCAAGGGGACTAATCACCAAGCCCAGAAAGGGTCGCTTGATTGGATCCAAGACGTACCCTGCATTCTGCTAGGTAAGGGAGACTTAAATTATGTTGAACGGAACCAACAGCATGCAGATGATGTCACCTTTGAAGATATTGGTCTGAAACAAATAACATATTTCGAAAAGCTCATGGTGATTCGCGACTTATCTCGCGAATATAGCATGGTCGGTGCGACAAGCTCCGGCGAGAAATGGTTGACCGACTCGCTGGCATCTCAGCGTGCCTTATATGGAGCGACCCACATCTCTACTGCCTGGCTACTGAACGGGCTTGGCATTATATATGACCAGCAACAGAATGTTGCTCTTTCTGCTCATACACAAGAGTCGGCACTCGCAATTCAGACCTCAGCACTGGGTCCCGATCACCTAGAAACTACATGGACAGTGAATGAGCTTGGCCGAATCTATAGACATCTCGGAGATCACGATAAGTCGGAGTCAATGCACTTGCGGGCAATCAGCATCCTTCGTCAGGCGCTCAAGCCTAATGATCTGCAGGTTGCTTGGACACTCAACACCCTTGCTCGTACTTATCGCCAACAAAGCCGGTTTGACGAGGCAATACTATTACTTGATGAAGCACTCACATGTCGAACAGACATCTTAGGGGAGCTGCATCCACACAGTCTTTGGACGGCAATGGACAAAGCCGCGTGCTATCGTGCACAAGGGTGCTATGGGGAATCTGCAGCTCTCTACAAGAAAGCTCTAGAAGGACGGCAGGTCGCGCTGGGCGCAAAGCACGCCGACACACTATGGGGTATGAACAATTACGGGCTTGTTCTAGCAGACCTTGGAGAGAAAAAGGCGGCGCTATCGACTCAGCAACAAGCTCTTGATGGCCAAAAGGAAATTCTGGGTCCTGACCATGAGCACACATTGTGGACTCAAAAGATTGTCAACGAATCAAACAGCACATCGTGACTGGTCAGAGGACGCAATGTATATCCACATATCGTAAGACGAGAAGAAGAGATTTGGAACAGCACTTGGCACCCAGAATGAACGCCGATACGGACATTTCTCATAATTGCGAATGGCTTTGACCGTTCGTCCTCCTTCCGTTGGCAGATTTGCCCAGAAAACTGAACCTTTTCCAGCGGGCAAACTTAGTGATATCCCAGAAGACGATGACTCACCTACGCGCCTGTCTCGCTATCCTTTTCACGCAGTTGCTGTTCTAGGAGTGCAACCAACTGCATGCCGTTTGGCTCTCCCAGCAAGATTGTGTCATGCTCAGGCAAGTCTTCCGGTGCCAATTTCGACCTGTCTTCCTCTCCAGCTAAACAGTAACGTACGATGGCGTGGTATGTACGACCCATGTCCCCCTCTCTTCCCACCTGCTCACGTGAGAAGGCCTTGTGAAGCCTTGACGCGAACGCTTGTCTGTCCTGGTCAGTTTTTGATTCCTGATACTTTCGCATGAACTGGAACCGCGTCCAGAGACCGATCTCGATTAGCACCAGTCCTAAGCTGAATATGTCATGTGGACGGCGTTGGTACAATTTCTGTGAGCCCATGGGATGACGGTCGGGGTGGAGATACACTCGATGGTAGAACTCTTCTACATCAAGGAGATCAGATTGTCCACAAACGTCTCTCGAAATCTCGAAGCCTGCCAATAAAGGAGTAGTGAGTGCCTCTTGTTCTGATGCTGAGTCATCTGCATTACTGAGGTCAAAGAAAATGGTCTCAGGGTTAATCCGACCGTGCACTTGATTTGAAAGGTGGAGTGCCAGAATTGCTTTGGCAAGGTTGAGCGCCATCAACTGCCGCATCATTCTCGATGGAGGTGTCTTCCTGCCTTCGTGAGATTTATGGATCTCTTCGCCTAGGCTGCTAATCCCTTTGCTAGAATACACCAGGACAAAACCGGGGTTGTCGGGATTTGCAATTTCGGAGAGGCATCGAAACTTCACGCAAGGAAACGAGACGCGAAGCTCCGTATCTTGCGCAGATAGCAACATTCGTGCGAGCTGGCAAACCTGTAAACGCCGCCTGCGATACTCGTCCATTGAGTTGTTCTTCAGGTTCTTCGGGTACGGGCGAAACTCAGCCATGATATCTTCGAGATGGTCCCCTTGCTTCAGAACTCCATACTGGCGCGGGCTGAGCTTCATCTGCTCAACCTTATTACTCGACCAAAGATTGATGAGCCATTGCAGATAAGTTGCTGAAGCAACTCGAGGTCGGGGCTCAGGGAAGTCGCCGAGGATCAGATGTCTGGAACTGACCCAGAGCCGATCCAGATCCTCGTACGGGTGAACTAATTTGGCACGCATCATATTCCCCAACGCCTTGACTTGCGGTTTCACCTGGTTCGGCAGGCTGGGGGTCTTAAATAAGCAGTCATCCCTCGAGCTGGCTACCACTGCAGCTTCTGAGTTCAATTGGCTAAGTGATGCGACGGAGCGAGGAAGAACAGACAGCGCCTCATCTATCTCGCTAGCGACACTAAGAACGGGTCTCAGTCCAATCAGCTTCCGAAAAGCCAGTACAGAAGAATATATTGCCGAAACATATCGTTCAAGAAGCTTGTTGATCTCCTCAAGCTTTATATTCGTTATTGTCCTAGGGCGCTGCTCGAGTAGCCGTTGCAGCAAGCCAATGTAGCGCTTTGCTCTGTCGAATAAGAATGGAAGCTCAATGCGCAGAACTTCAAACGTGCCATCTTGGTCCGCCGAAGAGCCAAAATCGAGTCTCTTATAGAGACTACTTAGCTCCACCAAAGCATGTTGCGCAGTCGGTACAGAAGGACCATCGAGTGTGATATGTTCAGGCGCTTCGCTTATTAGCGTTGCATCAAGATGTGAGTACGAGTCGGGCCATAGGCGGTTTTGGTCATTTTTCATGTTTCCCCTTGAGCGTTGGCTCTCTGTTCTCATGGATTCGGCGCGATGTTCTATATGACGAAGCAACAAGTCAGTTATGCTTTTCCGATATGAATACGGATGCAAGGAGCATGTGGCCTTCCTCCGTACGCCATAGTCTAGCGCGTTGACGCACCTTGGCTTTCTCTAATAAATATCTCGATACGTTGAATACAGAGGAGGATATTCTGGTAAGTTCGGTCGGTTCGATGATCAAATTTCACCATGTTCGAATGGTCTGAGTCTACGAGGATCCTTTGCTCGAGATGTCGGGGCAGATCAAGGATCGCGGAACTCCGAGAAACGTACTCTAAAAATTTGCCTATTCTGTCGTAGCCCTTCTCGGAGGCCTTATCACCATGAGCTTTATCGTAAATACGCGGTTAACGAACCCACCTCTGCCTTCTCCAGCGCTTGGCTCATCACAGTCTCATAAAAGCTTACTATTGGGAATTCTCCCGTCAATGTCTTGAAAGCGCTCACACTTATCTGAAGTGGAACGGAGTCTTTCCTTAGATATTCAACTATGTGCATTCTGTGCTCTGCGGAAAGTTCAGTCGCCATCTCGGCTATGTCGTCCACGTGCATTCCGTGATAAGGAGCGCCAAAAAAGAGTATCCCTCGGATTGCTCGGAAAGTATCGCGGCGAAATGAACGTGGCTCTGCGAGCTTACAGTCAATAGTCGCCTAGAGAGATGTGAGTGACACTCTAGACAACATAAGTCGACGGCTCTGACCAAGGCAATGACAATAGCACCTAAACTATGTGCCAACAAGATCAGAGGGCGCTTAGTTTCCTGCAAAGGAACACGTGTCAGAAGTTAATGGTATTCGTGCTGTCTGACCAAAGATCCGGGGCCTTTGCGAGGAGCAAATTGATCTTCGACACACCTCTTCTGAACGCCGAGCTTTCTGTAGCTCGTTCAGGAATTCTTGTCCCATATCGTTTAGGTCTGACATGCTTTTCGAATGCCATTTAGTATTGTAGCCGTATATCATTGTTCTACATGATGGCAAGTCCAGACGAAAGAAGTCTCTTAGCCACATTGATCCATGTGGGCCTTTCCCGCGCCATGAGTCGTAAGGACGTCCGTTTAGACCAGTGACTGCAACAATGCTAATATACAGAGTCAGTCAGTATCCTCAAATTTTTACATCTCAGCAATTGTGGAGTGTCGCATACTCTGCACTTATGCTTCTCGAATCAGCTGTAGGATATAGCTGCGTCAGACCATAGAAATTTTTGTCCACATTGAGTATAGCAGTCGAAGTATCTATCTGATAATCGGTCTTGTTGAGATCCCCGAAAGCCGCTGGCAATGCTGGGTTGCTTTTAACCAGGGCAACTTGACTCCCGTCCCTTGTTGTGCACGACGGAACAAGGCTGACTTCAATTGTAATACGTTTTCTCTCATCATCGCTGCAAGAATGCAGGAGTAGCTCTTTTAGAGCCTCGACCGAGGTTTCGACGGACACGTTCTGCACACGAATCGCCTTCGCTCCCGTCAGTGCCGCCATTAGAATGAGAAGACGGGTTGCCGTCAGCTGAGCCCCACCATCCACGGAGAACGAAGAGCCGCATACAGAGCCGCATTCAAGAAGATTCTGATTGGATCTAGACGTATGACTAAGATATGATCAGATACTCTTTGGCCGTTGCCTCAGTACCTCAGACGTGCCAAGCCGGTAAACCAGCGCTAAGCCCCTTCGGGTTAGCAGATACTAGCTCCATATTATAGGGGCGGCACGTCTAAGCTTAAACTTCTATAATTTTAGTAGCTTTCCTTTTTTTAGTAATACCTTATATAAATTCTAAGCTTATTCTTTAAAAGTATTAATATTCTACTTTATAATATAACTATTTAAGAATATTATTTATTATAAGCTCTATTTTAATAAAGTCTAATACTTTTACTTATATTAAGTTTAATATATCTTCTTTAAAGATTATAATATTCTAGTAAGTATCTTAAATTATTACTAATAATTATTAATTTATATTTAATAGAAGATCTAGATAGTAAGATAAAGTATTAAAGAGTATTCTTACTTCTTCTCTATCTTATTAATATATTAGGTAGATAATTTATTCTACTAAGTAGTATTAATAGCTAAGATATTAAATAGATATTAACTTAATTTTAATCTATATTTTTACTTTATTAGCGCCGCGCTAGTCCTAAAATAATAGCTATAGATAATTTAGAATAAATAGTATTATTAGAATATTAGATTATATATAAATTATATAAATAATTAAGGATTAATTTAAATTTAATATAAAGAAGTAGTAAGTTAATACTCTTAAGATATTACTAGATATATATAGTAATATTATTTTTATTATAAGAATAAGGTTTTAAAAGAATATTACCTTCTAGATAATACTATTATTATTATTTTTAGCTAAGATAGTATTAATTCTTATACTACTAAATACTCTAGAGAAAGAGTAGTATAGAAAGCTATAAATAATTAGTAGTTATAAACTATTTATATTAAATAGAGATATCTATATTTAATCTAATATTAAGATAATTTATAAGAGGAAACTTACTTATAATATAGACTAACTGTTTTTTTAGTACTTAGGCTAGGATTTTAGTATTAACTCGACTCGCTAAACTACTTATAGCTAGCTTATTACCTATATAGGTTTAGCGTTATATAATAATTATAAATTCGGTTCTAAATAGAACTAACGCGGTTAGTCTATTATAATATAATAAGATTCTTCTTCTTTTCTACTCTTAAGTAGCTAGCTAATAGTTATTATTTTTATAAGTTCTAAAATTATAATTTTAAAGCCATTTAATTAGAATTTTCTAAAGTATTAAAATAATTCTTATAATTATATCTTCTAGCTATTAATAAGATATATTTAATAGCTAGCGACGAGATCTACTTATACGTAGTACTAGCTATAAACCTATTACTTATTAATAGAGCTAAGAGGTCTCTAGTTTAAATATAGTTAAAATGAAACTAAGATATTATATAGTAATAGAGCTCCTTATATAGAGTTTTTATACGCGCGGCGAGCGCGCCCTTAATATATATAATAATACCTACCTTAGTTCCCGCTAGTAGTATTAGCTCTACGTATAAGAGACTCTAGGTTAAGAGATAGAAGGTATTATACTAAGTAGAAGAGTTAGAATAATAGGTTAGGGCTACCCCCCTTAACTAGAAGGATTATAACTACGCGTAGGAGTAGGAGTAGTAACCTTATAACTATAAGTATAGCCGGCGGGATTTTAATATAATCCGCTTTCTCTTATAAGTAGATTATTATACGGCTTAATACTAGGAAATAGTAATATAATAGTAGTAATAAAGTATATTTATACCCTCCTAATAACCTTAATAGCTCCCTCCTATATATTATAGAAAAGATACGCGGTAATTCCTAACGGGAGTATTATAAGCCTTCTACTAGGCTAGTAGTAGTAGCGACCTAGTATTATAAGTTAAATAGAAAAGGATACCTTAATACTAGATAGTATAAGAGAGGAGTAGCTAGGGTAGTAGTAGACTAGTAGGAGGGCTAATTGCACTTATTAGTATTAGTTAAATTATATAAGGAAGGGTAAGAGGGTAATTAAGGGAGTATAGACCTTTTAAGAGCGGAGAAAGGGGCGTAGCCCTAGTAAGAGAGAGGAGTATATAGATATTAGGATCTAATATAAGGGTAGTAATAATAGAGTATAAAGGAGAGGATAGTATATAATATTTAAAGGCCTAGAAGCGTTATAATAGATAGGATAGGTAAGAGAGGTTTTCTTCTATAATTTATAGTTTCCTCTTAATAAACTAGAGTTAGAACGCCCTTAATAGCTCTAAGTAGCTAGATAGTAGAGTATAAAATATAAATATAAATATAAATATAAATATATATTTAATTATTAAGTAGTAAGAATTTTAATTAAGTTATTATAATTTAAATATACTTTAATTATAACTTCTATATAATATCTTAATCTTAGACATATTTATAAAATTAAATAGGATAACTTTAGAAATTATTTAGAACTATTATAGGTTTAATAAGAACTAGAGAATTATTAAGATTACTCTAGATTAGCTAGAGATATATATTTACATTAATCTTTTATAGAAGCTAATAATAATAATATTAAATCTATAATAGCTTCTATCTATAAAGATAAGTTATTCTCTTAATATATTAAAAATAATTATTCTTATAAACTTACTTTAATTTATTAGAAATATATATAGTTTAATATAAATATAAATAAATCGGCTTATATATTTTATTAAGATATATTAATAGATCTTACTATTCTTTTTAATAATAGTATCTATAAATAAGATAAGAATCGCGGCTTCTTTTAAGTTATCTTCTAATATATATATAAGACTAAGAATTATAATTATAATTAATATATATAGACTAGATATTAATAATCTAAATATAAAGAGAGTTATATAGTAGCTACTAACTTCTATTATATTAAGATTATATTAATATATAGATTAGATTAAATACTATAATCTAGAATAGAAATATTTTACTTTATTATATTCTTCTTAATATATAGGTTTTGAAAGTAATAGAGTAAGAGAAGAATATATAGATAATTCTTAATATATTATAGATCTTATATATAGAAAGAACTAGAGTAAAGCTTAAAAAGTAAAGAATATAGATTACTATTAAGATCTAGTACTAGTGTTATAACTAACCGAATAGGTTCTACGTCGTATGCGCTTAGCATACGTCACGACCTTACGTCAACCCGTAAGGGGAAATGACGTACTAGGCTTACCGGTCTCCTCAGGGGGTTTATTAGATCCCCCGTAGAATAATTCTTAGATTTCTTAAGAATTAGTCTTACTATAAAAATAGACTAATTTCATATTACTATATAACCCCTATAATTTATAATTATAATAACTAGACTAATAGAAGCTAATAAATTATTAGGATTAATATAAAGTAGATTAATATAGATATAATAACTAGGAAACTAAAACTAAGAGATAAATATAATAGTATTTCTTAGTAGCTATATATTATAAGAAAAGCTAAGTTATACTAAGTTTAATGAGATATATCTTATTAATTATCGTAAGTATTTTATATACTAGTAAGAAACTACTATATATTAGTATATTTATAATATAAATATTCTATTTAATAATTATTATATTTACTAGATTAAACTAGAATCTTTTAAGAATAAAGTTTATTAGACTTCTAAGTATATAAAGCTAAAACCTTATTATTCTTACTATAACTTAAAGTTTTAAATATCTATAAATTACTATAGTAGATTATCTAAGATTCTATAAAAGGACTTACTTTAACAGCTATAAATATTCTACTAACTAAAAGAATAGAAATAGAAGAAGACTCTCGAATTATTTCCTAACTTATATTTAGTATATTATCTTTAGTTAATAAAACTAAATAGTATAATAATAATATTAGTAGAATAATATAAGTATATTTATATAAATAAAGAACACGGTAATAAATTAGTTATAAATAGAATACTATCTATAAATATTATATAAGATGATTACTATCTTAGAAGAAATCTATAGATTAATTAATAGAAAAGATACTATCTTTAATAAATAAAATTAATATAATAATATTAAGTAAAATTGAATTCTAGATCTATATTTAAATATAGTTTAATTAAAGTTCGATAGCTATAGACTTAGCTAGCCAATCTTAAATAATTTTAATTCTATTAATAAGAAAAGTACTAATTATAAGTAAATAAAAAAGAGAGACCTACTAACTAAGAAATCTATTAATAAGAAAACTACTGATAATAGTCTATCTTTAGTACTAGCGATTTCTATAGAAGATATAGATTTACCTTTTATTATTCTACTATTATTAAGTAAATATATTAGATAATTAACTTCTTTACAACGATTAAGTTAAGCCTTATAGAAGCGATTATCTTATATTCTAGAGATTCTATTACTATTAAGAATAGGAAAAAAAAGACGTTTATTTAAATATACTAAGAATAAATATTTAACCCGCGTAATATAGTTTTAGTAGTCTCTAAATTTCTATTAATAATATTCTATAATTATATTACTAATAGATTTAATTAATTATATTAGAATAGTTAGATTATCTAGAGTCTATCTAATAGAATCTAATAATAATATTTAGGTATTTAAATCATAGTTATTATTATCTATAAAGTTTCTTTCTAGCGTATAAGGTTAATTATACTTTAAGATATCTTTAATAATACAATTAAGCTTAGTAATATATTAATTAGAAGAAGAATAAAGTAAAAAATAATCTTTATTTATATTCTAGAGATAACTTATAGCTAAGATTTAATATTATACTTTATATATTCTTTATTATAGATTTAGAAGTATATTTTATTAATTATAATATCTTAAAGCTAAATTTAACCGCGGCCTTTAAGTCTTAGAAGTAAGATATATTTAGTACCTAATACTCTAAGAGGCGATTATTATATATTAAGAAATACGAGTATTTCTAATAAAATATCTTTAAGCTATTATTTAATAGCTCTAATAGATAGTTAAGCTTAAAGTAAGAATCTATATTATCTTATAGATTAATTAGACTATTTATAAGAATAGCTTCTTAGAAATATATTATTACTACTAATAAGTTAGTAAGATATATAATATAAAATAATATATTAATATATTTTAGTATCTCTATAATTTCTATCTAGAAGATAATAGTAATATAATATAATATATAATATAAGAGACTAATATTAATATATTTAATTATATATTAAAGAGTAGGATAGATTTCTATATATATATAGAAGTTTTAATAGTTATTAAACTACTAATCTAGAATTAGAGATTCTATATATATCTTAATTATATAAAAGAGGTAGTAGATTCTCTTAACTATAGCTTATAATGTTTAAGTCTATAAATAAGAGGTTTAAATATCTAGCTAGTTAAATATATTCTTAATCTTCTAGAGATTAATCTTCTAGAGATTTATCTTCTTCTACTTTAGGAGTTAAATCTAGAAATTAGTAATTCGAGCTTAGTAGCTATTATTACAAATATACCTTAGCTACCTACTTAGAAGCTATTAAGGCGGCTGCCTAGGCCCGATTAGGTCTAGCGCGCCTGAGAGGTTTCCTTTATATCTTCTACTTTTCCTGTATCTACTTCCTACCTATATTTAATATCCTAGTTATTCTACTTACTTCCTCTATATAAGTTATAGTAGGACTCTAATAGCTATAGATAATAAACTTCTTAAGAGTCTAGAAATTATTATTCTAGATAATCTATAATCTATCTTACTAATCTAGTATATATTAAAGAATTAATAGATCGACTAGTTCTATTCTATTTTAATATTTCTAATAAAGAAGTTATAGTAGATTTAAGTATAGATACTATAGCTCTAGTCTAGATAGAAGCTAATTAAAAGAAATCTTTAAATATATTATCGTATATTTTTTAGTAGATTATATATATATCTAGATCTTATAATCTTTATAAATAAGTTATAGTATCTTATTAGACTAACCGCGTTAGTTCTATTTAGAACCGAATTTATAATTATTATATAACGCTAAACCTATATATATAATAAGCTAGCTATAAGTAGTTTAGCGAGTCGAGTTAATACTAAAATCCTAGCCTAAGTACTAAAAAAACGGTTAGTCTATATCTTATTATATATTAAATTCTCTACTTATAACTTGTATTATTATATATAAATATCTATTATAACTTAGATATTATTAAAGGTTGTAATCTTTTATAATAGACTTTATAAGATAGATCTTTATCTTCTAAGCCTCTAATTTCTTTATCAAAAGTATTTTAATAAGTTATTAAAACTTAATAAATACCTTTAATTATAGACTTAATATAATAGCTTTAAATCTAGAATTATTAAGACTTAGTATATTAGAGCTTTAGTTTAGAAAAATTAGAATAGATATATTAGCTAGTTATTATTACTAGAAAGTAATCGTTTTACTAGATATTTAATTAATAGAAGAGATATAGATAAATACTATATATAATATTATTAAATACGCGACCTTTAATAGTAAGATATATTATAGTAGATTAAAAGATTATCTAATTATCTACTCGCTCTTCTTATCTATCTTCTATAAAATTAAAGTTATTATAAGTAATAACTCTACTTAAAACTAAATTTTATTAGCTTTATCTTTCTCTTAGCCTCGCTAATTAATTCTTATATTTAATATTAAAAGATACTATAAGATATTATAAGACTTAGTTAATAAAATATATCTAATATTTACTACTAAATACTATCTTAATATAAATAAAATCCTAATATTATTTAAAAATAAATTAACCTATTGAAAATATATTAGGTAATAGAGAGTTCTAAATATAATAATAATATACTAATTGTTAAAAAAACTTATCTCTTATATTCTACTTAATTAGTAGCTTCTATATCTTTAATTAATAAAATAGTCTATTTTATATAATTTAGGCTATCTAGATCCGTTCTATCTCTAGAGGGAATAAAATACCTAAATATATTATAATCTATTAAGGCTTTTACCTTACTACGTAAGATATTAGTAATCTAAGTTTAACTCTATCTATTAAATAATAATAATAAGAAACTATAATTAATTATCTCTATAAACTCTTTATCTTATAGAAAGTTAATTTAGATATAATTTAGGTATTATCTATATTAGTAATATAAGCTAAATATATCTTACTTCTTAGAAAATATAATTAAGAACTACTTTATATTCTATCTTATACTCTGTAATATTATCTTTATCTCAAGAATCTTATTATAATTACTTAGTTAATGGTATTAATACTTTACTATTCTTTTTAATAAAGGTAAAAAGAATAGAACGTAAGATAATACTAATAATATAAAAGATAAGAAACTATAATAGCTAGAAGAAGAGAAGAGAGAAGAAAGAGAGAATTACTTAATAGAGATTAATAAGTAATTTAATATTAAGAATATAGAGCTTATAGAAATAGTAATCTTAGAACTTAAAATACTAATTACTATAAATTTAAATAAGAAGATTTAAGTAAAGATAGATATTTAATTTAATAGTAATAATAATTAGTAAATAAGACTAGCTAATTTCTCGCCGCGCGGTTTTAGTAATTTAGCTAATTAAATATAAGTCTAATAATATAATTAGATAAATTTTTAATTAGCGCTTTACTCTTTTATTCTTCTCTATTAATTTAATAGAAATAGCTACCCTTACTATAAAATAATCTCTTAATAATCTTTACTTAAATCTAAACTATCTTAAGTATCTATAATATCTTGAATTAATATCTATTTACTACTATTCTACCGAGTACGCGATTCTTATCTAGAATTATATTCACTTAGATTTAGATTATTAAATTATTCTAGCTCGTTCTATATAAGATTATCTAGCTTATTAGTAATAAGAGCTAGAGCTATATTTAAGAGGAGAACTTATATAATACTAGAGTAAAACTATTAGTATATCTAAAAGATTATTACAAGTATATTAATATATAGTAGTTTCTTAGTAGTATATAAAGTAATTATAGCGATTAATAAGATATATTTAATTAGACTTAGTATAACTTAGCTTTCCTTATAATATATAGCTACTAAGAAATACTATTATATTTACTTCTTAGTCTTAGTTTTCTAGTTACTACGTCTATATTAATCTACTCTATATTAATTCTAATATTAGATTAAGACTTATTACTTACGCCGTTTATAGAGTAAATAAATAAAAAGAATCTATTACGTAGTATATATTAATAATCTCGAAAAGTATTATATATATTAAATCTCTAGTATTATCTAAGCTATATAGAATACTACTAGTAAGTCTAAGCTAGATAGATCTACTAGAAGCTCGTAGAATAATCGAGTTGAAATAATCTATATTATTAATTAAAAGTATTAATAAATTAATAGTAAGTCTATTATAATAGCTATAACTAATATATAGTAAAGAAAAATCTATATCTATATCTTCTTACTATCTACTAAGTCGTACTTTATCTAATATATCTCGTTTAAGCTCTACTAAGCTAATAAACTATATTATCTACTAAGTACGATGTAAATCTTACTAGTAAATCGTATCCTTAATAAGTTTCTAGTACGGTTTAGCTATTTACTACGTCGTAATTATAGATAATAAATTATATAAAAAAGAGACGTAGTCTAATTAAATAGTATTATAATACGTAACTAGAATTCTTTTATATTAGGAAATCTAGATTAAAAAGATCTATAAGCTAATAAATTTAATGATATTATTTACTTAAATCTTAAGAAGTTAATAGCTACTCTATATTAGAAATATACTTATTAATAATATTCTAAACTATCTACTAACATCTTATAAAGGCTAAAGAATATACGTATTCTTTATAATATTATTACTACTAATTAGCTAGAAGTCTAGATTCAAGCTAGCTTAAAAGAAGTTCTTAGAATAATCTAGAAATTATAGAAGTAATAGAATATAAACGTTAAGATCTTATAATATATAGATTTTATAGAAGTTAAGATAAAAGAGTTAAATAGAAAATACTCCATAGAATATTAACTCGAAAAGAATACTAAGACTACTATCTATAAGTAATAAGAAGAAATTAATAGTCTTTAAAGTTAGGTCTATACTTTATAGTAAGAGATATTCTCGCTATCTACTATATTATTATTAGGTCGACGATTCCTTAAGCTATTAGATCCTGAAAAATTAGATAATAGAATAGATCTAATATAGGATAAATATACGCTGTGAAACGTAACCCCGCTTCTTCTTTTTAAAAAGGTTTTAGAAAATTAATAATAAAAGAACGCGGTAACTATATTTAATAATTAGTATCTTATTTTATAGCTAAATATCTATATTTTATTATACTAAGTAAAAATACTATTAATTAATTTCTAGTTTATATATCTGAAAGTTAAAACGAGTTAAGACCTTAATTAAAGTATAAGTCAGGGCCTTATTCTACTCTAATATCTACCCGACTTAATATTCTATAAACTAGTAATTAACTAGCGGTATTTTAATAAAATAAATTAAAATATAGATATTTAGCTGTTAAATAAGATTAGACTAACCGCTTTTTTAGTACTTAGTACTAGATTTTAGTATTAACTCGACTCGCTAAACTACTTACAGCTAGCATATACCCTGTATAGGTTTAGGGTTATATAATAATTATAAATTTGGTTCTAAATAGAACTAACGCGGTTAGTCTAAATAAGATACTAATTACTAAATTCGGTTAGTATTTTCTTTTACTATTAATTTTCTAAAAAAAATTAGGACGAAGGGACGGGACCCTATTCTATAGCGTAGATAGGTAGATTTATAAGATTCGAGCTAGATTAGCTATTAATAAGAATATATTTAAAGATAAGAATACTAAGCTAGACTATATACTTTTAAGATTCTATAAAAAGATTATAAGTTATATAATAGTATATTAATCTTATAAGTCTTCTATTAAGCTATATTATATTATATTATATAGAAGCTTATTAATAATCTATAAACTATCTTTAAGAATCTAGATAAGATTAAGAATTACAAATATATCTACTTTAATCTAGTATAGAAGATACGTAAATTTAGTAACTTCTATATAGATTTTAGATATTACTCGTCCCTAGTAAGTATTAGTAAGAGAGCTCTTGTTTATAACTATATGTAAAAAGTCGTATTCAAACTTCAGAATAATACTATTTAACCTACTACGTTATAAGGTCTCTGCGAGTATTTTACTAGAACTAATAATACTTATTAAGCTATATATAACGCGAAAGAGAAAGAAACTATTATATTAGCTACTTAATTAGAGATCTCTAAGTCTAGAGTAGCTAAAAAAGTATTCTTTACTTATACTACCTTCTTAATAATAATCTAATACTTCTTACTATTAGCTTTAAAAGCTCTTATACGCGCTTAATATTAGATAAATAAAGAAGAAGAGAACTATTATTATTATTATTATTATTAGAAAGAGCTCGCTATTAATAACTACCTTTAGTAATCTATTCTAGCGACTTATTAGATAACTCTCTATATATCTTCTTACTACTATAAGACTTTAACTAATAAGATACTTAAACTTCTTCTATTTAGGTATAGAAAACTAGCTATCTCTACTAAAGTTATATTAGAAGATAAGCTTATATACTTATATATCTTAGATATTAGTAAACTATCTAATAATATTAATTCTAAGTTAGCTACGCTAAATTTCTTTATAATTAGTATATATTAATTTTTATAATAGTTAACTAATAATTTATAGATTCTTATTAATATTAGATTAATTATATAGTTCTTAATCTACTCTAGACTAATATTAATTTTTTATAATAAGCTAAATATTAAGCTAATTCTTCTACTTAAATCTAAACTTATTAGAAGCTTTAATAATAAAATAGCTAGAAATAAATTACTTATATAATTTATCTAGAGATAGTTATATAAAATTATAGGAGAATCTCTATCCTTATACTAATTACTAATACGATTATCTTTTCTAGGATATTATCTATTTTCTTTATAATTATTTAATCTAGCTAGAAAGAACCTCTTATATTATTACTACTACTATTATTTGTAGTTATACTAACTACTAATAACTCTTTTATCTCTTCTACTTCTCACTCTCTACTAAAAATCCTACTACGCTCGCGGCTAATAATAGAAGATATCTTCTTTTCTATATATAGTATAAGTACTAAGCCGTTTTATTAGTTAGCTTACTACTAGAATACTTAGATCTTTACTTTCTTAATAGAGAATATTAATTAGTAGCTAGTTATAGATAGGAAGTACTAAATAGAAGAAATTAGTCTATCTACTATAGAAGCTATATCCTAAAATCTTAATAATATATATATAAAGATTCCTTCTAAATACTATAATTATCTAGATATATTTAATTAAATCTTAAGCTAATTAGCTCTTCCCTTATTAAGCCTATAACTATAAGATTAAGTTATTAGATAATATAATTCTCTTATAGAGTTAATTAAATTATATATCTTCTTATAAGCTATAAAAGATTAGAAAGTATCTTAGCGAAAATTTATTAAAAGACTTTATAATATTAAATAAAGTTCTCTACTTATTACTAGTACTTTTTACTCTTAATTAAGTAGTGACCTAAGATTCTATATTAACTATTAGAAGCTTAATACTAGTACTAAAAGGAATTAATATCTATTATCTCCAATTAAAGAAATTATTAATAAAACTATAGACTATAAGTATCTTACTAGGCTTAATATTATAGTCGTATTTAATATACTACGTATAGATACTAATAGTAAGAACTTAACTACTTTTATTATAGTTCTAGAAGTATATAATTACTAAGTTCTACTATTTAGTCTTATTAATAGTTTTAGTACTTTCTAATAGTATACTAATAATATACTATAGGATTTTCTTAATAAATTCTACTAAGTCTATCTAGATAATATTCTTATATATAGTAAGACTAGAAAGAAATACTAGTATTATATTTAGATAGTTCTAGACTAATTATATAAGATAGATCTATAGATAGATATTAAGAAGTACGAATTTAATATATAGAAATTAGTATTTCTAAAAATTATCATTTTAGATAATAGACTACGTATAGATCTAGTTAAGATAGAAGTAATTATTAACCAGTTTACTTCTACTAACTTAAAGTAAGTATAGAGATTTATCGAATTTACTAACTTCTACTATTAGTTTATTAGGATGTTTATAAAACTAGTTAAACTTCTAGTTATATTATTAAAGAAAGATACTCTATTTATCTAGATGAAATTCTATAGAAAGACTTTTTAAAGTCTAAAAGAGATAGTTATATAAGCTTCTATACTTAAGTACTTAAACCGTAGATGTTATTTTATTCTTAAAACTAACTTATCTAATCTAATTACTAGTAGAATATTATCCTAATAGAATAATAATAGAGTCTTCTATCTAGTAGTATTTTATAGTAAAAGTATAATTCTAACTAAGTATAATTATAATATCTATAATAAGAAGCTTCTTACTATAATCTAGTATATTAAATATTAGTAACCTAAGCTTAAGTATAATAATATATTCATTTAAATATTTATAGATTACTAAGCTCTTAAAATCTTTATAGAAAATAAAGAACTTATTTATTATTAAGCTTAATATCTTAATCTATTATCTAAGTTTAATTTTAAGATAATTTTTAGAGCTAATAAGAATAATAGTAAGATAGATACTCTTATCTATATATCTACTACTAGATTTATTAATAAGAAGACTATGAAGTAGAAATAGATTATTCTTATTTCTAATTAGGTAGATATTTATATAGATAAGATTAAACTATATCTATTTAATTAGATCTTAGAAGCTAATAAAATAGATAATCTATATAATAAGATATATGAAGTAATTATTAATAGGATTTAGAAGCTATATAGAGTTAAGATTAATAGATACTAAGTATCTAATAGAGGAATCTATATAGATAATCGTGTATAAGTACTAGTAAATCTGTAAACTAAGTCTCTTTAAAAGATTTATAATTAACTATTATCTAGTTACTCTAGTATTAATTAAACTATAGAGCTAATTTAATATTATTACTATTAGTAAGATTAAATTACTACTATTAAGTAATATATTCGAAATTACTATTATTACTAATAAAGTAAAGTACTAAGAGATTTAGCTAATAGACTACTAGTATTATTACTCGTCTCTTAGAAACGCTAGTAAGATATTACTATAGATTTTATTACTAGACTATTTCTTTTAAAAGACTATAACGCTATATATATAGTTATTTACTAGCTAACTAAGAAAAGATATTATATCTTCTATTATTTAGATAATAAGAGTATAACTACTAAGAAACTTATCTAGTTACTATTAATAAGTATCTACTATCTTTATAATTTACTAAGTTTAATTATTTTTAACTATAATTCTTAATTTATCTCGATTCTATAGAAAGATCTATATAATTATTTATAAATTAAAGTAAGTCTTTCTATTATATATTATTTAGAAATAGATAGCTAGTTAGAATAAGCTAATTAGAATATTAAACGTAGTCTATATAACTTCTATAACTATATATAGAACGACTAGACTAAATAGCTATCTATTATTAAATTTAGTAATAATAATAACATCTTATTTATTATATTAACAATTCTATTCTATACTAATAAGAACTTCTATCTCTATATAAGCTTTAGTCCTAATATCTCTATCTATTAAGGTACTTGTAAACGACTATAATTAGCTAAAGTAGAAGATATAATAGTACGTATATAGAAGCTACTAAAATTTAGCTAAAAGTAAATAGAAATAGTTAGATATTAATATAGAAGTAGATTAATAAGTATTATAAGAATATAGACTATAAGATTAGTAACTAGATCTAGCTATCTAGTAGAAATATTTATTTAAGTAGATCTTATAAAGATCTAGAAGATAAGTAATTAGATTCCTCTTAGATTATTAGTTATATAGAAATATTATATTAACTATAACTACTATTAAGTATAAGAATCTATAATGTATTTTACCCTAAGCTACTAAGATTATATATAAATAATCTATTACTAAACTAATATTAGAAGCTCTCGCGACTAATAATTGATAATAATAAGAAATACTAGAATATAGATAATACTCTAGATTTATATTACTATTAAGAACGTCTCTAATATAAGATTAAGTAGAACGTAGTTAATAGAAATAATAATTAGTTCTATATTAATAAGAACGAGTTTAAGAGTTTATAAAAAGTAATAAACGAATTCTATTATTAATATCTAGAAAAACTACGTTAAATAGAAGTATCTAATTAATTAATTAGATAGTAATCTAATAGTATATAGATATACTATAATAGAAAGAGAGATAATATTACTAATATACTAATATATAGTAATTTCTTACTAGTATATAAAGTAATTACAGCGATTAATAAGATATATCTAATTAGACTTAGCGTAACTTAGCTTTCCTTACAATATATAGCTACTAAGAGATACTATTATATTTACTTCTTAGTCTTAGTTTTCTAGTTACTATATCTATATTAATCTACTCTATATTAATTTTAATAAAGAAGTAAGTTTAATAGCGATTTATTTAGAATATAATAGCGCTAGACTATTCTATTTATTAGATTTAATATTATCTAGTATCTCTTTATTATTCTATTTTCTAATAAATTAAGATAGAATAGTATATCTTATAGTTTCTCTTTATTAAAAGTGAATCTATATAGAATCTTAGATTTAGTAATTTAAATATTATCTTATTAATATAGTATAGATTAGAAATCTTTAAATCTTTTATTATTTTAAGATTTCTAAAGCTTCTTAACTTTATAGATAGAATTATTAATAATCTTTCTTTAATTACTTATAGTTATTTATTACTTTTTAATATATTTATAAAAGCTAGAAATTATCTCTATATATTTATTTTTAGAGTAATATTTAAACAAATTAAGTTCTAGATAATATTATTACTATATTTATAAATAAGATATTTTAGAATATTTATATTAATATATTAGAAATAGGTAAAATTACTAGACTAAATATACTTTATATAATAAAGATAAGATATTAATTAATAATATAAATCTAAATAGTAATAGATATATAATATATAATATTTAAGATTAGACTTAATAATTTACTAAATTAGTAAGTAAAATATTATTCTTAACTACTTCTTATTAGACTATGTATTTTATTTATCTTAATATATAAGATATATATTAAATTTCTTAGTTATTATATTACTAATTCTATCTTTTTATTAGTCTTTAAAGTAGAATTGATTTTGTTTTATTACTAGAAAAAAATATTTTTTATAATTAAATTACTAGTATTATTTTAACTAGTCTATATATTTAGATATATAATTTTCTTAAAAAAATTATATTAACTTATCTATTAAGAGGATAAATATTTCTAACTCTACTACTCTCTTAGTATAAATTCTATAAATCGCTTATTTAATTTATAAATAATCTTTTATTCTTTATTAGTCTTTTATTTTTAAGTTAATATTAAAGATATTTTCTTAAGACTATTATAGATAACTTCTTAAATTAGAAGTCTAGATAGCTAATAAGAGTCTAAAGATATCTAAAATAGATATACTTTAAATTACTATTAATATTAAGAAAATTTTTTAGAATTAAAAGATATCTTCTTACTATAATAGAATATCCCTAATTTTAGATCCTAAGCTTATTACACCTTATTAATTAGTTAATAAGTCCCCTAGATTCCTTTCCTAGACTAGCGCGAATATTAAAAGTCTAATAATTCTTCCTATTCTACCTATCTATATACTAACGCTTTATAATATTTTCTATTTAAATAAAGTTATATAGCTTACTTTTAACTATCTAACGCTTTAAAAATAACTAAAATTAATATAGTAGTTTAAAAGATATATTAGAATAAATAGATTTACCTACTAATATTAGTCTAACTATCTAATATCTTAGTATATCCCTACCGCCTAACTAGTTTTTTCTTCCTACTTTATTCTTATTATTTAATACCTTATTATAGATATTATTCCTCCCCCTTATAATCTACGCCTTATAAGCTATACTAATTATCTTTAAAGTATATATTACTACCCTTCCTATACTAAATATAGCTCCTCTAGCTCCCTACTAATACCTTCTAAGCGCGTAGCTCTGTCTAAGCTACACCCTAATACTATTAATAAGAGGGTTAAATCTTATAAGAGTAACGGTACTAAGTATATTAAACGCCTAAAGAAGATTAATTTAGGAACTTAGATTAAATCTAGGAACCTACTAGCGAATCCTAGAGATATTACGTTAATAGAACCTTACCCTAGAGAAATACTATTAGGCACTTACTCTAAAAGCTACCTTATAGGGGTATTACTCCCTAGTAGTATATAGTAGTTATTAATATAACTATTTAAGTAGTTATTCTACTAAGGAACTCCTAATAACCTACTCCCCCTATTTTTAAAGAGGCCCCCTAAGATATTACTCCTCTACTAGCTTCTAAATATTATCTAGAAACGCATTACTAGTATACCTACTAGTAGGCTAATAAAGATAATAATACTAAGTATTAACCTCCTATTTAATAAGGCTTATACTAGCGGTAAAATAATATATATTAAGGGCGGATACTAGGCTAGAGATATTAAGTATATAGGGATCCCTATATAATAAGGGATATAGAGCTTTACTAGGTTAATATATTATTTAATATTACTAGTAATATATACCTATATTATAATATACTATTATAGGAAAATAAATATAATAGCTTAGGGGACGGTTAATAGCTATATTATAATAGTAGGAAGAATAACTAGCTATCCCCTAACTAGTTATATAAGCCGGCCGACGTTAATATATTACTTAAAGGGCTAGGAAAGGAGGTTAAGGTTAGTATATAATTTATTAATAAATCACTAAGCGACGTAGATAATATTATTATTAATAGATAGTTTATAAGAAGGAGGACTATACGTAGTAAAGAATTTTTAGATAATATTATTAATTATAATAACTATCTATCCTTTACTAATAAGGGTATAACTAATATTAATACCTATATTAGTTAAACTATATTAGTAAACTAGGAGAGCCTCTATATTACTTATTTATACGCATTATATATACATGACTAATACGCTTATATATCAGCCCTAGAGCTCGGAATAATACTATAAGTTACGAAATACGTATTTAGCAACTTTTAGAAATACTAGGTAATAGGACTAATAGGGGATAAGTCCTATTAATTAGTTATAATATAACTATATTAGGCTAGTACGAACTAGGTAATTATAATAAGGTATCAAGTCTTATTAATAGTTAACTAATAGTACTAGTACTTAGTAAGAGAATTAATCGCAGGCGTAATATAGGTATAGGAAACGGGGCTAGGCTAGAGGGGGGTAGTCTACGCGTATATAAATTACGTGAATCGACAGAATTTAAAACCTATATTACGCTAGCGTTAACGACGTAGCCGCTATAGCTCTAGTAAGCTTCCCGTTTCTTCCTAGCGCTAGAGGAAAATCACGGATTTAAGGCCTTAAATCCGGATTTTCTATATTTAGGGTTTTTAGGCTAGAATAAAAAAAACCTGAAATTTTCCTATTTATTACCTGCATTTTACCTGAAAAATGCGCTTTTAGCGGAATTAGCAGTTTCATTTATTTTACGCGGGTTCCTAGTTTACCGATGTACCTTCTAGATCTAGGGGTCTATTTATTATCTAATAGGTCCTCTTATTACTAATAATAGCCTTAGGCTAAGATTTACCTAGATCTATATACTAGATAGTATATAAGAGTAACTAGATATTTACTATTAATATTTTAATAATTTAAATTAAGATACCCTTACTTCTACTTAATATACCCTCTAATCTATTAACTTATATATCTAGGGGTTTAAATCCTACTATAACCGCCTTAAGAAGGATAAACTATAATATCCTATTAATATTATAAGCGTCTATATTTATTAGCTAACCCCTAAATAATAGGATAAGGGTACCTATAATTACCTCACCTTCATAGAAGTTACCTATATTATAATAACTCCTAATAATATTATAAGAGGCTGGATTAAGCGGGATATTTATATTAAAATTATTAAGGGGGGCCTTATATTAATCCCTAATTAGTATCCTTCTTATATAGCCCTCTAATATCTACTCCTATTTCTATTTAATAAATAGTTATAGTATAACCGCCTTCTATTAGCTAGCTATTAGCTTCTAGGCGACTATCTATTATATATATCGCGATGGAATTATATTACTAGTATACTTACCTAGTATACCTTAATTAATAGTAATAATAAACTAGAGTAGGAAGAGGGTAGTAACCCTAAGTAGGAACTAAACTAATATATTACTAGTAAGTATATACCTTAGGGTTATAATAGGTCTTAGCGAGTAATAAGATATTAATTTTATATAAAATAGATATAAGTAAGACTATTTAATATACTTCCCTAGTTATTTTCTAGACCTAAATCTACTTAGTTATAAATAGTTCTAAATTATTTAGATAATAGCTAGGAGATAGTTAATATAATTTAAATAATTAGCTAATTAATATCTAGATCTAGCCTAATTTCTTTAATTATACTATTAATAGCGGATATCTTTTTAGTTACTAGGCTATTAATATCTAGGTATAACCTAAATTAGTATTATTAGAATTAATAGACTATTTAAGCGGACTACTACTCTAGCCTAATAGATATACTTAATATTAATCTAGATATCTCGCTTAAAGATATTAGTAGTAAGGTAACTATCCTCCTATTAATAATACTAGTGTTGCGATTATCGCTATATAGCTAGTAGCTTATAGCGCAGAGAGCGGAAGCCTTCCGCAGGCACGTCTTAGGCCTGCGAGAAGCTTCCCTTCTCTATAACCTTTACCCCTTTACTATATCATTAATCACGGTTATAATATATAGTAGTAATACCGTATCGGCTACTATTAGTACTATTAACTATTAATAAGCCGTACACGGTCTACTAGCTATCTATAGTACTAGCTATATAGTACCAGCCTTAGGGTATAAGTCTTTATAAGTCTTCCGCACGCTATTCTATTTAATACTCGTTTAGGCTATTTAAAGAAGCCTTCCGTAACTAATAATAACCACGGAAGTCTCCTTATAACCCGTGATTAATAAGAGCCTTATTTATTACCTTCCGCTACCTACTAATAGTATTGGGATTTCGTCAACTTATTGGGATTTTCGGAGAAACTTCAGCGTTTTACCAAGCAAATCCGGACGTTTCCCGGATATTTCCCCGCTCACCGCTTATCCTAGCTACTAATAGGGAAACCCTTATCCTTGCTTTTTAATTACACGATTTTATTAATACTAAATACGATTACGCTATTATTATTAATAATATTAGCCGTTTCCTAATAATACTTATTATTAATAGGAATCTTAGACCTCCTTAGACTGACTATATCTCTTCTAATTCCTTATAAGAATAATAGTACCGTGCTAGATCTTTATCTTTAGAGCCTAGTAGTCTCTTTAATATTAACTAAATATCCTAGCCTTCTAATTAGGCTATTAATAAAAGCTAACTCCGTGTAGCGAATTATCGTTTTAAGAAAGCTACTGTATTTATAAGGCACTATCTATAGTAGCCTCCTTTAGTACCTACCTCCCTAACAGGGACCTTAATCCGTTTACTACTAAGGTTAAGTTTACTAACACCGATACTAATGGAGTCTACTCTATCCTCAGCCGGTACGAGAGTAACCTTAGTAGAAGAGGCTATCTATAATCGCCTAATAGGACTAAAACTTCCTAATCCGCTAGAGCCTTTATATATAGCGGATAATAGGGGAAATAATAATAGTAATAGTAATAGCTAGGCTAACTAGGCGAGTTTACCTATCGGAGGCTTCACGCCTAAATAGTTTAACACGATATCTGCCTTTTTCTAGAGTATAAATACTAGGGCAGGGGGTCGCTAGACTTATTAGCCTGTAGTAGCTATAGCCCCAGCTCCTATAGTTACTACACCTTAGTTTAGGCCCCGGGATATTAGGTATTTTAATCCGGATCCTAATATACCCCTAGTTAAAGTTAAAGATAGCTATAATATCTATTATAATATTTTTAGCTTTACTAATAGAGTTAAAGTGAAAGCTACTACTATAGATCCGACTCTTATACGGTTAAATCTAGACTCGTGTCTACTTAGGAAAGCTAATAATTAGTTTACTAACTAATTATCGCGTGCTACCCGTATTAGGCTATAAAATAACCCTACCGGTATTACTAAATAGTATACAGCTCTATAGAAACGTTTTCGAGACTCTCCTAGTAAGTCGCTAAGTCTACTAGAAAATATCCGCTATATAGTAAAGGACGCTTGAAATTAACGGGATCCAGCTAACTATATCTCTAGTATTATCTTAAATAGTAAAAATACTAATATCGCTACTATAAAGTAAGCCTAAGTCCTCCTAGTATTTAAATATATAGACGGATAATTACGTCGGGATCTATTATTACTAACTAAGGAATCGATAATTAAGGGCCTCCTTAAAGAACTTAGATATAGGAAGGATACTTGGTTTAATATTTATAGAAATAAGGGCCTTATTAAGAAAGGCTTTAAGATAAAGTAGGATAGTCGCTATAATAATCAACGAGATCCTTGATTAGGTTAGTATACTTCTTATTGAAATAATCCTCCTCGCTAATTCGGCGGTAATGGTTTTAATTATAGTGGTAGAGCTCCTAGGCTAAACTATAATAATTAGAATCTAGTTACCTAACTATTTATACTATTCGTGCCGTATAGAATCTATTAAGGTAACTTTAATAATAACCCTAAGCAGGCATAAATCGCTGGTCCTTAATAACCCCTATAGATTATAAACGGAAACGCGTTACCTAGGTAGAGTTAATACTAGAACTATAACCTAGGTTAAGGCCGTCTACTAAACGCTTTAAGCGGTAATTGCCTATATAAGCCGTATAATTAGGTATAGTAACGGCCTCGTGCGTACTAGGCTACTATTAAAGATAGAAATCCTTAGGAAGAGCCCTATAATAAGCAGGTAACTTATAATACTTATAAGGATAAGTACTACTAGTCTATAAACTAGACTAACCCTAGTCTAGGCTAATACCTAGATAATTCTTAGGAATATAGTCAAGATCCTAAGAGTTATTAAGATAATTATACCGTTAAAACCTATTTCCTAATAATCTAGCCGTCTAGTAAAGCCTTTAGTTATCGGAAATATTCTAGGACGTTCCCGTCTAATAATACTCTATATAACTATATCTATTATAGTATTTACTATGAAATAAGGGCCTTAATAGCCACTATAACGTCATCTAAGGAGGCTGAGGCTAGTAGTACCTGCCGAAGCCTTCCGTAGACTACTATTCGGAGCACTTCTAAATAGACTACTTCGGGAGGATATACTTTCAGGGGATATTATTTCGTTACGACTTAGGTTAGGTTTACCCTAGATATTAGCCGCCCTCTTTATAAGCTTTATATAGATACAGGTTATATAATAAGTCTAATAGATAGGACTTTCCTATTAGAGTAGTTCCTACAGGCTAAAATCTCCAAAATACCGACGCTTATAAAGGTAAGAGGTATTAGAAGTAAGAAGTATAATACTAATAAATACACTAAGCTACTAATATATATTCCTAGTAGTAATAGTACTACTTTTATTAAGAGGGAATTACACGTAGTTAATAATCTTTTAGTAAAGGCCTTAATTAGGGTTAATATTCTTAAACCTAAGGGTATTATTATCGACCTCGATAGGAATTTAATAATAATCCGTTCTTATTAAAACCTTAAAGTCCCTATTAAAGTCTCCGGTAAGGGAACTCGCACTAATACTATAGTATTTAGTTAGGCTAATATTATTATTAGCCCTTACTCTAATAAGCGAGTTTAGATTATCGGTCCTCGTTGTTAGTCGCTCGATCTTCTAAAAGATCGAGACTTAATCTTTAAGCTAGATAAGCTAAATAATCTCTCCGTCTACGCCCACGTTATTAACTACGGGATATCTTATATCTTTATTAGGAATAATACTAATAATAAAATTAAGTTAGCTAAGAATACAAAACTTAGCTGGGTTACTAAGTATAATACTCCTAGCTGTTTCCCTATAGAAGCCTTCCATAGCGACCTTACTACTAGGCCCCCTAAGAGGGCTAAGGCAGCTAACTAAGTTAAAACTAATCTCCGACGTCTCGTTACTACTGCTATAGTATTTACAGCAACGGTACCCACGGCCTTAGAGATAAAATCCCCTCACCTATTAGATGTAATAGTCTACGGCACCCCTTAAATAAGGGCCTTATTAGGGGACGTCGTTAATAAGTACCCGAATTTATAGCAAGACACTAGGACTATAGCATATATTCTAGAGTCTTAATAGATAGATATTCCCCTAGTAGATAACTAGCTAGATATCTATAAACCCAGCTAAGCTAGGGTATATCCCCTGGGAAAGGCCGATAAAGAAGTTATTAATAATAAGTTTAATAAGTTATATAGGCAAGGTAGAATAGACTAGATAATAGAGTTAACCCTATTTTTATTTCTATATTTTATCGTCTAGAAGTAATTTATAGACGGCATTTATAAAGGCCGTGTAGTAGTAGATATTAGGGCCTTAAATAAAATTATAATACTAGATATATATCCTATTCTATTATAAGCCGAGATATTAGCTCTACTAAAAGGTGCTACTTATATTAGTACTATCGACGCGGCAAGTTTCTTTTATTAATAGTCTATTAATAAGTTATATCGTTATCGTCTTACGGTAGCTAGTTATCAAGGCTAAGAGTTATTTAACGTCCCGGTTATAGGATACCGTAACTCCCCGGCCTATATACAGCGTATAATAGATAGAATTCTTAGGCTGTTTCAGCGTTTCTATCGTGCGTACGTTAATGATATTATTATCTTTTCAAGATCTCTAGAAGAATACCTCGACTATCTTAACTAGGTCTTCTAGGCTCTCGATAATATAAATATCTATTTATTACCTAAGAAATTATTTCTTAGCTTCCTATTAGTCTACCTTCTAGGCTAAAAGGTAGATGCTCTAGGATTAGCTATAGTAGAAGAAAAATTAGCTGCTATTACTAACCTACGCTTCCTAATTAACCTGACGGCCCTAGAATAATACCTTAGATTAACGGGGTATCTACGTTAATATATTACCTTCTATACCGCTATTATAAAACCCCTTTAGTTATAAAAGACTTATCTAAATAAGTCTATTCGCGATACTTCTATATAATAAGGGCCTTTATCTAGTATTCAGGGTAATACTTATAAAAAACTAGCCCGCCGAACTTATCTTAGTAAGCCTACGTTAAAGGAGCTTAATATATTTTATCAGCTCTAAAAACTATTCGCCAGCCTAATAATTCTATACTATTTTAACGAGAAGCTCTAACTTTTTATAGATCTCGACGCGAGTAAGGAGTTTGACTTCAGAGTATACGTGTACTACGTCATAGGTCTAATAAAGGCTTTTATAGGGGACTTCCCTAGGTAGAAGTCCTACCTACTAATTCTTTTCCTCAGCCGTCTACTTACTAACGCCGAGACTCGGTACTAGCCAACTAAACTAGAAATCGCCGGAATTATCTAGGTAGTAAAGAAGATTAGGTATATAATTAAGGCTACGGAATAGGTGACTATTATCTATACTAATTATTTAGCCGCTATATTAATAGCTCGTTAGACGAGTCTAAATATAACCTTAATAGAAAAACTAAATCTTCGCCTTATTCGCGCATCTAAATATCTATAACGCTTTTAACTAGATATCCGCTATAAACCTAGAAAGTCTAATATTATTCCGGATACTCTTTCTAGACTAGCTACTTGCGAGTACTGTCTAGCTAATACTAGTAACTCCCTTAAGGCTATACTAGTAAAGGCTTTCCCAGTTAGCCTAGTAGAGATAAGTCCTAAGTTTAAACTACGTCTAATTAAGGGCCTTGTTAAACTACGTTAGGCACGGTTAATATTAATAGTGAAAGAGAATAAAGCCTTAGGTAGTAATACTACTAAGCTACCGTATCATGTTATTAATAAACTGCTCTACTTTAATAATAACGAGATAGGCCTTCGTTTATATATCCCGACTTTACTAGAAAAGGAAGTTTTCGAACTTGCTTATAATAAGATAGGATATCTGGGTTATACCCGGACTTATAAATATCTAACTAAGGGACTTTATATTTATAATATAGTAACGAAACTCTATAAATTTATCCGTTATTATCTATATTATTAATTGAATTAGACCCTAAGATATCGGCTCTATAAGTCTTTATAGCTAATTTTAATACCTTCCCAGCCGTTCTATACGCTTACTATAGATTTTATTCTAGCCTTACCCTATTTAATTAACGGGTTTAACTTAATTATATTAGTTACTAATAAATTCTCGAAGGTAATTACCCTGATTCCCGGTAAGAATACGTGGTTGGGGAAAGACTAGGCTATTAAACTAATTGACCGTCTCGCTCTTTTAAGTTAGGGTGTACTAAGAGCTATTATTTCCGACTGAGACCGAAAATTCGTAAGTTAGCTATAGAAATAGATCTTTTTAGTACTGAAAGTAAGTCTACTCTATTTAATAGCCTGGTATCTATAAGCTGACGGTATATTGGAGCGCATAAACTAAACGGCTGAGATAGCCCTCTAGTATTACATTACTACTCTAGACGATGCCTAGTAATAGCCCTTAATTATTAATAGAATATCGGCCTCTCTAAATAACTCTATAAAATATAGCTCTACTCGTCTAGCACCTACCTAGGTCTTATATAGATTTAAGACTCGGGAATCGCTGGACCTCTTACGACTAGAGGACCCTGCTGAAGGCTCTTATAATAAGGACCCTGCTGAAGGCTCTTATAATAAGAACCCTGTTATAGGCTCTTATAATAAGGCCCTTATTAATAAAGCCTTAGCTATGCTAGTATAACCTAGCTAAGTTATAATTAATTATAGGCCTTTATATATTAACGCTAAGGATGCTATTACCTTTATAGCTATAAAGATAAAGGACTACTATAATACCTACTATACTCTAATATACTTCAGGGTAGGAGACATGGTATATCTACAACTCTACTAGGGTTACCGTGTTCTAGCTGTCTAATCTAGGAAGACTGGCTAATAATTAATTAGACCATTTTAAATAATTAGATAGGTTAGTTAATTAGCTTATAAACTCGCCCTTCCTAATAATATAAGGATCTATAACGTTATATCTATTACCTATTTAGAGCCTGCTATAGACCCTATTAATAACCCGTACTAACGTCGCCGCCCGGCTGTGCCTATTATTATTAAAGGATAAGATGAGGAGGAATAGGAGATTAAGAAGCTAATTAATAAGAGATAGATACGTCGTGTCCGCGGATAGGCCACTAAATACCTCGTCCGGTAGAAGAACTATAGCCCTAAGGAAGACTACTAGATGTTAGAAAGGGAGCTGTTTAGGAACGCTATTAACCTAGTAATAGAGTTTAATAATATTAATAGTAATAAATCGGCTATAGTATAAAGGGCCTTATTTAAGACCTATATTATTATTTTACTAATATTTTCCTATCGCTATTAGGATGATAGTATTATTTATTTGCCGGCATCTATTATAATTATTACTATGTAGCTAGTAGCTTATAGCGTAGAGAGCGGAAGCCTTCCGCAGGCACGTCTTAGGCCTGCGAGAAGCTTCCCTTCTCTATAACCTTTACTACTTTACCATATTATTAATCACGGTTGTAATAACTAGGAAGCCTATATACTATAAAAGCGAGAATATAAGACGCTATAATAATAATCTAAAAAAGGGGTAAACCTAAATTTTTTATTACCTTTATATATAATTCTAAGTAGCCTAATATTTAGTACTTACTAGAATCTAGTTAGATATTAGAGTACTATTATAATCTAATTACTTATATCTTTAATTAGAAGCTCTAGGAACTAATAAAGGACCTCTTTAAGTAATATATCCTTAATATTTATATAACCTACTATTATATTATTAAGTTTTAGAAGTAAGGTCTCTTATATACTTATATTCTCCTTATTATATAGGAAGAGGATTAGATCTAGATAGTTAATAATATTAATAGCCTTATTTATATATTAATCCTCTCTTTATAGTAGGGTAATACCCTATATAAGTTAGTCTTATAATATATAGTTTATAATTACTATACTAGGGTCCCTAGTAATAGATATTTTAGTTAGGAGAAGAATTATTATAGTAAGGCTTTTTAAAAGGATTTTTACTAAGAGATATCTTTTATATCTAATAGGAGTTATCCTTTCTATAAATATTTAGTTAGCTCCCTTAAACCTAATACCTCTATTAATAATAGATAGGTTATCTCCTATAACCTATACCTATTAAAGAAATATAGTACCTATATTAATATTAAGATCTACGGCTCTATTAAGTCTATTTTCTATCTATATAAATATATTTATAAGGGACCTAATTAAGCTAATATCTCCTTTACTAGGAATTATACGCGCTATAATAATAATCCTACTCCTAACAGCTAGCTATAATAGTAAGGGGAGTTAATAGATAAGATTATAGAGTTCTAGTCTACTTACTAGATTAGGTCTATTAAGGCTATTTAGAAGACACTTTTATTTAATATAGGTATTATAAAGCCTTATATAAAGTATTTATAGATCTACCTCCTAAACTAATAGCGTACCCTTTTTAAGCCGGCTAATAACTAGGCTACTGATAAGGCCGTTAAATAAAAGCTAATAGATAGTAATAAGCTCTATAAGACTATATTAATAGAGTTTTTTAATATAAACTATCTTACTAAGAAAGCTTATAATAGTAGTTAGCTATTACCTTTTACTAAATAGAATAGAAAATATCCTACTATTATAAGGGATCTTAACTATTTAACGCGGATTTTCCTAAGGTCTTTATATAGAATATTTCAAATAAATATTAGAAAATATATAAAATAGGGGAGACTCTTAGGCGTATTAATTTTATTAGTCTTAAAATTAAAGATCTCTACTATTACTAATTACTTCTCTATTATATTAAGGGTACTATATTATTTAATAACTTATAAATAGTAGACGACTAGCTAATAGGATAGAAGGAGGCCTATATAAAGCTTAAATTAACTAAAAATTAGACTAACTATCGAGTTAGGAATCGGTACTATAATTTAGTACCGACTCGCCGAGCCTTTTAGCTTGTTACTATATATAGTATACTAGTATACTATATATAGTAACTTTCTCAATACTTAGTACTAGATTCTAGTATCAAATCGCTAAGAATTAGCGGCTTGGCAGTCTGGGCGATACCTCGCGGTTAGTCTACTAAAAATAATAGATATACTAATAAGATTATTAATAAGGGAAAGGATTTTTAGGGAGGTTATAAGCTATATAGTCTTTTTATATTAATATTAGTTAAACTCTAACCTACTAATACCCTTATATTATAGAATAAGTATAAGGAGTATATCTTAAATAACTACTTATACCTCTTATAATAAGATTTTTTAATACTTTAGATACTAGATAATTATTATAAGTCATAGTTATTTATAGAATAGTACGCTTTTTACCTAATTAACGGCTAATTAGAATATTAATTAACCCTTAAATATATTAAGGATCTAATCTAATATAGCCTACCTATTTTAACTATTCTATTTAATAATTTTAAAAATATTCTAAATAGACTTTTATAGGAAGAAATATCTTACTAAATTTAGACTAACCGTCGAGTCGGGTTTCAGTACTATAAATTGGTACCGACCTGAATACTTAGTACCAGTTTAGGTACCGACCCGAATACTTAGTACCTACTTCCGGTACCGACCCGAAAAGCCCTTAGTACCTTAGTAAGTCGGGTTAGACCGACCCGACTCGCTAAGGTATCGCCAAGACGCCAAGCCCCTAATAAAATAGTAAGGGACACCAATTTTTTTTCTAGAATTACCTCTATTCTAAAATTAGATTTTTTTTAATTAGAATTTAAATACCCCCCTTAATTCCCTAGGGATATATATTACCTTTTTATATTACCTTATTTACTTTTTAGAATTACCTAGGTAATAATAATAATAATAATTAATAATATAGTAGTAAATCCTATATATAGTAAGAAATACTACTATAAATAGAAAACATTACTAATATTATAGTCTTTATTTTTATAGGGATATATATTACTTTTTTACATTACCTTATTTACTTTTAAAGACGTAGGTAATGATTATAATAATAATAGAAAAAAAAATAGAAAATATAATAAGAAATACTACTAAAAATAGAAAATATTACTAGGGAAAAAAGTCTTAGCGAGTTAGGTTAATACTTTAGTACTAATACTTAGTACCACCCTATAATATTAACTCGAATACTCGGTACTAACTCTTAGTACCGACCCGAATACTTAGGCTAGGAATTTAGTATTAACTCGCTAAGAGTTAAGTCGGGAACCCGACTCGAGTTTAAAGTACCGACCCGACGCGGTTAGTCTAACTAAATTACCTCAAATAAAGCTAAGGTCTTATAGAATAGACTAAATACTAACTAATACTACGCTATTAATTAGATTATTACTACTATTAATACTAATACTAATAATAAATTTAGTACTCTAGGTATACTATTCTTCCTTAATAGTACTAGGGGGACTAGTAAGACTATAGTATAAAATACTATTATAGAAAGGTTATATTCCTAGTAAAGTATTACTCTAGTAGTAGTATCTTCTAATATTATATTAATACTATTATAGAGAGGTTAGACTACTTACTTATAGTTTAAGATACCCCTAGACTCTAATACTACCTCCTTATATAAGATTAAAAAGAGGACTAATCTTATTAAGCTAATTAAGTAAGCTTATATTATCTTTTAAGATAAGTCTCCTATATAGATTTAATATAATATAGAAGCTATTAATTATAGCCTTTAAGATATTTATAATAATAACTAGGCTTATTTTAGGGGTAAGGTAGTCTACTTTTATAGTAACTTCTAATAAATACTCTTAGTTATTCTAGGAGGATCTAGTAGCTAGGTTATTAAGGTATATCTTTAAAAGGCCTATTTCTAAAATAAGGTTATATATTTAAATCTTACTATTAATAAGTAACTTAATAATTCTAACCTAATAGATATTATATATTATAAAATAGGTCTATTTATAAGTAATCTCCTTACTATTAATAATAGTATTAATATCTAGAAAAGCCCTACTACTAATAAAGAGGTATTATATTAGAAATATAGTTATACCCCTAGAAATACTATTAATAATATAGTTAAGAATATCTATACTTATATTAGGATAAATATCTCTTAGAGGGTTTATCTATTAGAACGGGCTATTCTTACTATTATTAATAAAGATATTACTAGTATTAATACTAAGATAATATCGCGTATCCCTAGTAATATAATAATATACTAGAGTATTAATTATTTTATATTAGAAGAAGATAATAAACTATTCCCCCCTAAGTACTTTTATAGGTTTTATAAACCCTCCCTACCGTCTTATAAGCTATATATTAAGCTAGGCGTACTAGTTATACTACTAAGAAACCTTAATCTACTATATCTATATAATAGGACCTAATTATAGATAATAAGATATAATAAGTATATCTTTAAGGGGGAGATTATAGGTAGTACCTATAATAGCGAGAAGGTAATACTATTTAAGACGCCGTTATAGTCTAAGGAAAATAATAAGCGGATTCCTACCCCCTTTATTTATAAATAGTACCCTATTTAGCTAGTATTTACTATAACTATTAATAAATTATAAGGTTAATTAATAAAGTATATAGGTATTAACTTATAAACTAGGCCTACTTTTAATTATAATTAGTTATATATAGCTCTATCGCAGGTAATAAGATAGGGAAACCTTTATATTATTAGGCCTAAAACTCTAGAATATATATCTAGCCGAATAATAAGGAATATTATATATAAGTAGGTACTATTAAATAATAGATAGACTAGGAATATAACTCCTAATATATTAGTTATAATAACTAGATCCTATTAATAGCTACTTAGCGGCCTATTAGAATACTAATTAAGATATTAGAAGTATAAAAACGGCCTAATACTATACTTAGTTATATAGTTATATCTTTATATTAGACTATAATATTAGACTTTCTAATAATAAAAATAAGCTATTTAACTATTTAATTTATTAAATACCGCTAGTTAAACTTTAAAGGGCTAGATAAATACTAGGCTATATTAACTCCTATATCTAATAGATTCCTCTATATTAATATAATAAATCTAGTAGGACTATTAATAGTTATTATAAGAGTATAAAAGATATATTATAATATAAGGGATATAAGGAATTAAGAATTATATTAAATAGTTTAATAGCGTAAAGTTATTAGTAGAATAGAATATTATTATACTAGATATCCTATAATTAGTTAGGTATCTAGTAGATAGTATTAGTCTTTTAATATTTCTATTTTAATAATAATAATATCTTTTCTTAATAATAACTAATATAATAAGTTATCTAATAATAGTATACTTAGTTATACCCTATTAGTACTAAATAGTAATATTATAATAAAGTTATAATATAAGTAGGCCTAATAACTATTTATTATTACTCTAGTACTAGGTAACTATTATAAATAATCCCTTAAGTCTAAAATTAACATTTTTAGTAATATTTACCTTATAACCCTTATAATACTTAAGGAGGGTCTTAGTATCTATAATAGTTTATATATATATCTATTATATTTAGACTTAATATTACTCTATAACTACTATTACTTACTAACTAATAAAAGAAGTATAGTTTTATATATACTTTTCCTATATAAAAATCTTAAATTTTTACACGTATTTTCTAGTATATTATACTCTTTTATTTCTACTAATTAAGATATTTTCCTCATTTTCTTATATTTATATTTTATAAGACTAGAAGTAAATATATTTCTATCTTTATTAATTATATTCTCTATTTCCTTTTATTATTATTCTTATTATTCTTATTATTTCTATTATTCTTATCTTTAATAATTATAATAGCCTTTTTACTATCTTTTTTATTAATATTACTATTAAGATTATCTAATTACTCTTTATCTTAATAATATATTATTTATATTTTCTTTATTTCTTTAGCTATAAATAGTTATTTAATAATATTATTTATTTAAATATATTTAACTCTAAAAAACTAGTTTTTAATCTAACTAAGTTATTATCTATAAAAGTAACTTTAAATAGAAGAGTTATTATATTTAAATTATTTATTATTACTAGAGTCCTTTAATTATAAGTTATTAATTTTCTCTTAGCTATATAATTCTTTCTTTAATTATTCCTAAATTCTCTTATCTAATTCTAAGCTATTATTATAATTATTTTCTTTACTTTTAAGAACTTATATTTAGAAGATATTATTGCTATATAATTTAGATACCTTTTTCTTAAATCTATTCCTTTTTAATCTCTTATCTTATCTTTCTATTTTACTAATACAAGCTTAATTAATAGTATCTTATAATCTTTTCTTCTTTATATATTCCTTTAAATCTCTTATAGCGTTTTAGAGTCTAGGGTCTTAATATTATAGTCTAACTTAAGGTCACGTGACCGGTTATATAATTAAGGCTTAGTATATATATCTCCTATCTATATCCTTCCTAGTTAGTTTAATAATTATTTATTATCATTATATCTATATAAACTACATCTTTATTATAATAAATAGTAGTAATACTAGATATTCTAGTCTAGCGCTATTATTATATCTATTTATTATACTTAATACCTAACGTTTAGGCTATTACTTAGAAAGATAGAACCTTATAAGAGCGAATCCCCTAGTATTAGCTATAGCTAGTACTCTATATTAATATTAATCCTTTTAGGCCTTTTAATTATTAGAAAGTAAATCCCCTAGCTAATTAGCTATAACTAGTACTTCTTCCTAAGATAATCCTTTTACTAGACCTATTATTACTATTATAATTCTAAAGCGTAAGTAAGAGGAGGAGAAATTATTAGAAGCGGAGAGCTTAGTTAATAGTAGAGATAATACCTAGTAAAAGGCTATAATTTTACCTAGGTTCTCCCTAGAGTAAGTTAAGTCTCTTAGTACCTATATAAAAGCGTCTATTACTATTAGTATTAGTAATAGTATTAGTAAGGAGATTAGTAAAGCCTTAGCATAGTACTTTAAGATACTAGTCTAACTAAAACCTATTAGTAGTAAAGAGGAGGAAGAAGTTAAATAGTATATATATTTTAATAATAATAATAATAATAATAATAATAATAATAATAATAATAATAATAATAATAATAATAATAATAATAATAATAATAATAATAATAATAATAATAATAATAATAATAACAATAATAATATTCCTATTAAGAAATTTATAAAAGAAGATATTATTATTTCTAGTAAAAATCTAAGAGGAGAAGATATTAGCTTTTTTAACCCTAAATATAAGGATAAGAATTTAGGTTATTTATAAATTATTAATATTAGTAAACACGTTATCTATTATAATATCTACGGATTTATTAATAGGCTATAGGATTTAGCCTGTTATTATAGTAATACTATTATTACTACTATTATTCCTAAATACCTTTATTGTAGATTACTTAGTTAGTATACTATAAAGCTATTAAACCTAGAAAAGATAGGTCTACGTAGTTTATTAATAGTTATATAGTATTCTACCTTTATTAACTAATAGAAAATATAAATGTTAGTTACCATAGTAACTATTATATCCTTATTATTTAGCCTCCGCGATATTAGATACTAGTCGCCTAGATTATAAATTTAATAAATACTCTACTATACTAGAGCTACTAATATTAAGTCTATTTATAACTAATTAATACTAATTTAGAATAGCCTATATATTAATATACGTATTTATATTCCTCTACTATCTAAGTTAATAACGCTAGCTATGTTCTTTAGATATATTAATAATAAGATAGCTATATAGTAAAAAATAGCTAATAAACTATTCTTCTAGCGTTAATATATATCGCTATAGTAATAGCTACTATAGTAGCCCTATAATTATTAATAGGTAAGAGGCGGAGATAATAAGGGTAATTAGGGTAGATTTCTAGTAAAAATCCCTATAAGGAATAGTAAATAATATGCCTTTCTTATAGAGGTAACCCCTAATAGTAAGAGTATTTATAAGGATAATAATAGCTATAACTACTTTATTAGCCCTAAAGACATAGAATAATAGGCCTAGTTACTAGCCTAGTTACTAGATTCTTCTATATTTCTTTTAATTCTTTAGATAGCTATTTATACTATACTATAATAGGAATAGCGCTATAGATCTATATATTCTTTAAAGATATTACTAATTAACTAGAAATTACCTATTAGAAATCTATTATAATTATTCTAGATCTATAAAGGCCTCCGTATAAGAAAAGTCGCTTATAGTAACTATATCTATATAATTATACTAAGGAGGACTATAAGTATATAGGTAATAACTCTAATTAGTTAGGATAGGTATACTATTATTATATTACTATTACTATATAGATAGCGGGGATACTAATTATTTTTTTAGTAGGTGATAATTATAGTCTAACCTAAGGTTATATAACTAGTTATATAACTAAGGCTTAGTATATATATATCCTATCTATATCCTTCCTAGATAGTTTAATAATTATTTATTATTATTATATCTACGTAAACTACGTCTTTATTATAATACTTAATAATAATTTCTATTATTATATAGTTTATTTTTTATAACCTATTATTACTTATTAAGTTCTATATCTTAATAATAACTTTATTTAATATCTTAGCTCTACTAGCTATTACATTTAAAATTCTTTTAATAGTTATTAGCTATATTATTTTATTCTCTATATTATAAATTAAATAATAGACTTACTTCTAAATTTTATTAAGGGAGAATAATAATATAATAATACTAGCTAAAATAGAGATAGATACTTTAATAGTTATTAAGCTACTAAATAAGATAACCTTTATAATAAAAGATATCTAATTATCTAGCAGATAAATACAAGTTAAACTAATAAATAATTAATATAACAAGATAATAATATTTGATAAAAGAAGATAAATAAAGGCTAATATAAAAAAATTAAGGTATTAGATAAGTAGAGAATATAAAGTCTATTAAATAAATAAATAAAATTTCCAAATAAATAAAGAAAATAAATAGTATATAATACTACTTAAAGATAGCTCCTCCTATTATTTATTATAAATAGATAATAAGATTCTATTTATCTAATATTTAATATTAAGACTACTAAAATATTAGATGATTTTAGTTAAAAATAAAGAATTCTTAGATTTAAGTAAAAATACCTATTTTAATATATTCTTTCTAAGATAACTTTAAATTATCTAGATATTCTTAAAATACTTATTATAAAACTATTTACTTTACTCTTAAATTATTAACCTTACTTTTAAATAGAACTAGAAGCTTACTATTATAATAAACTTATTAAAATAATTATTTAAATACCTTTAACCTTAAAATTTTTTAAATTTTTTATCTTTTACAATTTTTATTAGATATATAAATAACTATCTCTAGTATTCTCTTTATTATTCTTATATTTCTTAATAATCTTTATTTATTCTTTTTAATAATATCTAAAATCTTTATTAATTATTATAGTAGATAATCTATCTATAGCTAATATAATAAATATAGTAATAAATATATTTTATTCTAGCTTAATATTTCTTTATTATCTTTATAGTAACTATTAATAGTTCTATAAATCCCTAGCTATCTTATAATAGTATTACTATAATTTCTACCTTACCTTCCTTTTAGAACTTATCTATTTATAAGACTATCTCTAACTATATCTAGATTTTTAAAGATAAGATTAAGAAGCCTAAAAAGGCTCTAGCTAATAAGTCTATTATTAAGCTTAATATTAAGAAACCTATTACTAAAGATAATAAGAGTAGATTTAATAGTAGATCTAGTAATAAAGGCGAGTTTAATAAAAATTAAAAAGGGTAATATATTTATATATTTAAAGATTATAAGAAAGTTATAATAAAGATATCTATTAATATATTTAGATTATAAATATATTATTTTTCCTAATATTATTTTTAGAAACTTTTTAAAAGAAAGGTAAAATTAAAAAGAAGTATCTCTAGAATAAAGATATTAATAAAAATATTAAAAATAATATAAGCTTAAAAAAAAGATTAAATATAAAATAACTTATAATATTAATTTCCTAATTAATATATCTTTTATTACCTATAATATTATTTATTATAAACTTTATAATCTAAAGATTAAAAATATTAGAGTTCCTAGTTCTATAATATTTATTAAATTTAATAATTATAATAAATTAATTCTCTTCTTATTTAAAATTATTATTAATTTTAAAGATATTTCCTACGGGTATATACTTTATCTTACTAGCTAGAAAGATATAGGATATCCTATAAGATATCCCACGTAGGATAGTATAGAACTATAGGATAGGATAGGTAAATTAGGTCCTAATCCCATATCTTTATAACGGTATAAGACGGGAATAGGATGGGATTTCTTAGTAGGATAGGATTTTTATAGGACCTACTAGCGGTATAGGATATCCTAAAAATATCCTATCCTATAAAGTAGTCCTACGAATAACCTATCCCGTAGGATTATCTTACGAAAACCTATACTATCCTAGAACGGGATAGGACTAAAATTACTAATCCTATACTATACTACAGGATAGCTAGCGAGATAAATATCCTATACTATCCTATATCTTTCTAGCTAGTAGTCTATCTAGATAATCCTACTAATAAATATAGTATTAAGAAATATAGTAATAATTTTATAATTAAATTTAACAAGATAGAAATAATTTATATTACTTAGATACAATTTAGACTTACTATTAAGAAGTATTAAAATATTAAAGTTATTAATTTTAAGAGTAATATTGTAGAGACTAATTAAAAAGAATAGTATTATTTTTAATATTAAAGACTTTAACTCTTATATAAAAAAGAGAGATTAGATACTAATATATATAAGATTAAACCTAGCTTTAAAAGACCTCTTATTAACTTATTTAAGTTTAAGATTTCTTATAAAACTATTATTTAAACTATATTAAAAATAAAAAAGATAAATATAAAAGAGTTTATTAAGAAGAATATTAAAAAGGATATTAAAGAGAGTATTAATAAGAATACTAAAGAGAATATTAAAAAGAATATTAAAGAAGGACTTATTATCTAAAATAATAAATCTTTCTAGATAATAAGATTCCGCTTTTAGATAATCTTATAAATTTAAGAATATTAAATAATATTAGTTATTAGATTAAAATTAAATAATATATAATTATCTTTTAAATCTATAATTTAATTAATATAAAGAGCTTCTTCTTTAAGATAGATAGTTATATAGTTAATAATTTCTAATAATAATTTAGTATCTAGCGTAAAATTATTAATCTCTTATATAATAGCTAAATTATAAACCATTTAAACTAATTAATAATTTCTTTAATAACTTTAATTATATTTCTACTTATTTAAGTAAACTAATAATTTTTATATATATCTATTTTATTCCTAGCTATTAAGAGTTACTTAAACTTTAATTAAATATTATTATTTTTTATTTATTAAAATATTATAACTAAATTAGGTCTTTAGATAGATAATATCTAGTCTTAGAAATACACCTTAATTAACTTTATTCTAATATTTTAAAAATATTATATTTTATATTCTAATTAGGTAAGGTAGGTATATAAACTCCTAATTAAGAAAGGCTTATTATATTTTATTAATTAATACTATTCCTAAGCTTATCCCTACTAAGATTACGGAAGTTTACGCTTAGACGTGCTACCCCTATACTGCGGAGTTAGTATCCGCTAAGCCGAAGGGGCTTAACGCCGGTTTACCGGCTTGGCACGTCTGAGGTACTGAGGCAATTTGGCCGCCCCCAAGTGTCAGCCTTATCTCTACAAGAGCATAATTGCAGTCATGTCGTCAAGCTCATTCCATGAATCGGACCTGGTGCAGGCCATAGGACGACTGAATACTGTGAAGCTTTTGGGCTACCGCGATTTCATTGCCTACATTGCTTCCCTAAGCGTCTCCCTCATGAAGCTGAACGAGTTTGACGATATGGTGTATATCAATGGTGGCAGCTACTCCAGCACATACCGTACTATCCACAAAAACTCTGGCAACCTAGTCGCGTTCAAGACACCCTTATCTTCGCTCTCTCGGGCTGATCAACAGCTCGAAAGGGAGGCACATCATCGGGCGCTGTCAGGTGTTATTCAAGAGATCCGCATTTTGGCTCACCCAAGCTTGTCGATGCATCCTAATCTCCCCAGAATCCTCGGTGTCTCATTTGTAGAGGACTCCCAGCGGGACCGAATCAGTCCATGTATCGTACAAGAGTTGGCCTTCACGGACCTGGAAAAGTACCTTGCAACTGACAAGGCAAATCCAAAATTAGACAAACTTGGCATGATTCTGGACATCGCAGATGGCATTTGCGCTCTTCATGCCTACCGTCTCGTACATGGCGACATCCACCCTAAGAACATCCTCCTTTTTCAGGACCAAGGCTCTATCCGAGCGAAAGTTGCGGACTTGGGCACTTGTGGTCCTGAATCAGCAAGCGAGTTCATTCCAGGCACGAAAAAATTTTGGGCTCCAGAGTGCCATCCTAAAAGTACATTTCACAAAACTCACATGAACGGCTCGGCGCGAGATGTATACACATTTGGCCTGCTCGTCAATGGTCTGATCTCTGGATCATACCGGAATTCGCCTTTCCCTCCAGATCAACAATTCGTAGTACAGCATGATCAGAATAGAACTCTGCAAGAGCTCGCGAGGTGGAGAGTCAATGATCTCTTACATGCAAACACTGACGATGCTGGAGCCGATAGAACCCGCGCTCAACTTGTCACCATGGTCTCGCAGACCGTTAGGGTTGATCCCAGTGAGCGCCCCGCCATATCGACACTTTGCCGAGAATTGCGAGGTATCTTTCAAGAAGACAAGTATAGACACCACTTTTCGATATCGGTAGTGAACTGAAATCTATAGCGTACAGGAAGTCGCCGAAGAGACTGTACAGAAAACATTGATTAGCGATCCAGAAGACCCAAGGGTAGGCCCCACTACAACCACATCGAGTCTTGCTGTACTCAAAGTTGTAGGTTCGAACAGTCAACCAGCTGCCTCTCCCACCAGGGGTAGTGTCAAGGCTCACATCCGAATATCGCGTCGCATCGAGAGAAACGAGAGATCCCAAGATAGCCGTGTATATGGCCACACTGTACGCAGGTGTCATTGGGTCTGGGGTTCAAAGACCTTGGAATGTGGTTGCAAAGACGCAATGGCTCTTCAAGGCCACAGAGCTGGGGTTTTATCCTTCGCTCAGCTCTTTGGTAGTGGACAAGGACGTGGTACGAATCACGAAAGAGTTTGGCAAGAAGCTCCTGTTCTTTAAGCATCCGTCATTTGAGCCACCATCGATCGACTTTTCCGAGCTTATCAGGCAACTCAAACTGTTCGCTGCGATGCCTGACGAGTCAGCGTCGAGACTCCTGACATCTTTAATTGAACCCACGCCTAATCGCGGAGACAAAACAATAGAGATGGGGAACAGGATAGTGAACGCGCAGAGATCAAGAATCAGAAGATCTCTGCCAAACCTGTTCCTTTTTGTGAGGTTCACACTCAACCGAACGTTCGATGCCGGTCCAATCGATTCTGACGCTTCCGATCTCGATATACTAGGCAAGAAGAGCGATCTGGAAATATATGCCTACAATAACGCTCTGGAGAACTTCATAGCTGCTGCATCAGCAAGCATATTTACTCAACTGCATGGCAATGTATGCATGCAGATGGCAATCTACGGCGGCGCTCGAAACGTCGCCAAGTACATTTTGCAATACTACGGCGTCAAAGCCGATCAAGAACATGAGGGTATCTCGCATGTCGAATTAAGCATTCTTTTCAAGAGACTTGATATTCTCAGCCTTTTCCTAAAATCAGGTGCTATCATAAAACCAGCCGAAGGAAACAGACCATCTGGTCTGCACCTCGCGTCTCGCCACGACAATAGAGAGATGATCTGCATGCTCTGTGAGCATCTTCAAGCCACAGGGGCTCTGCAATCGGTCCTTGAGTCATCAACATCCAGTGGTGACCTAGCTCACTGGACTCCAACCTACACAGCCATGGCTTGCAACGCCTACACCAACGTGATCACATTCCTCGATTTCGGCGCCGACCCAAACACTGCGAGTGAGGATGGCGAACGTTTGATCCACCTAGCGGTTCAGCCCCACTGCCCAGCAACCCCCATGTTCGTCTTGAATCGGCTGATAGAAGCAGGCGCAGACCTGAATGGCGCAAACAAGAAGTATCAATCGCCTCTTCATACGGCTATAGGCTCGACTAACGTTCTCGCTGTCTACTACTTACTCACCTCCGATGCTAATTGTAGTGTGTTTTCTGAAGCAGGTGAAACTGCCATTGAAGCAGCTAAGGATATCGCTCTATGCATGCAGATGGAAGGACAGATCGAAATGTTGAATGAAGAAGGTGAGATATGTGAGGGTGGACACGATCATTGTTGCAGCGCGAGCCAGTATATAGTGACCGTGGTTGCTATCGCCACCGCAAGGTCCGATGGATGGAAGGAAAGTCTACGACAGGTTGTGGATGGAGCTGAGGGGCATCTGAAGAATAAGCTGTGGATCGTCGACAGAATTCCGACCAATTTCTATGTGCAGATTGAGGTGCCATCTTGAATTTGTCCTTTGCAAGGATTGGACGAAGTGCTCGACCATGTCGGAGCCTTGTGACGAGGCTGAGCGGCAGTGATCCAGGACCGGGAGACAAAGGCGATCTTTACCAGTGAGCCCACTATCGAGTGGGCTTCTTTGTGTAGTATCTGGAGACTTGATCGAAATGTATGGACTACTGATACATACATCTTCGATGCGATGGAAAGACACCCTGAAGATTGTTTCAGGGCCGAAACCCGTCTGCCGAGATCTGGAAACATTAGCCCAAGATGACGGTGCAGTTTAAAGCACCTTGGAGAGGCCAGGGATTGGATAGAGGGCTGACGCCTGCAAAGGATGCTGATCAGCCCAATGATAAGGGCTGCTTCCACAACTACCTTTTTTGTATCTCGTTTTTCATAAGACCGACGCCTAAACAGGACGCCTCTCTATATGCTCTCTTTATACCTCCATGCTCCTGCATTTTTCCACGTGCAACCTTCTGGTCAACCTCTTGACATGTGACTATTCATTTTCAGTGTTTCCAACATTTACAATCATGCTTCGAGTGTATCGAAGTATCGAAAATGAGGGCCGATAGCGCAGATGAAGTGACGCAAGCAGTGGCCCGGCTCTAGTCAGTCTTGACCATGTTGCACTCAAGTCAGAGATAGCGACAAATCTGAGTCAAAAGACTCAGAAGGTGAGGTAAGAGAAGCTATAGACGGAAGCCATGCTCAAGCCATCAAGGGTCTCATGCTTGACGGCCACCTTCGGTAGCTCCTAGCTGGTTGCCAGCTTTCTCCCGCTTCCACTGAGGGCCTGTTAGCTTGATCGCTGCGTAGAAATCCTTGCTAAGACTCGGGCCAGGTTTAAAGGAAGCCCAGCCGTCGTCAAAGGCGTCATTAAAGCTGCGTTGCGGACTGGCGTATACTGTGAGCCGCATTGTGTGGATGGCATGTGTCACGACAAAGACGTGGTTCACGTGGATGTAATAATAATAAATGATTATTAAACTATCTAGGAAGGATACAGACAGGATATATACGTGCTAAGCCTTAGTTACCTTAGCGGCAGGCAACGGATCCTTCGGATGGTCTATAGGCGGTAGCAAGTTGGGAACGGTAATTATCACGGTAAACTGAAATTTCACGTATTATATCATAGACATTAATTTAAATTCCGGTATCTAATTCCTAGCCGTTAGTATATAGTAGTAAATATAGTACGTTACTAGTTTTATCACGTCTTAAAAAAAATATTATGCGTAATAGTAAACGCTCGTGATACTACTAAGACTACTAAGCCCTCTCCTCGGAAGTATGGGGTTCGGTATTTAATTAACGCTGTATAGATTCTAGTATTAAAATCAGTCGATTCAGCGGATTTTTTCGCGGGGGTAATACGCCAGGTTATAGGGGTTAATATGCGTGGGTAGCTAGGTGCAGGGCGCCTCTAGGATACGCCCCTAATACGGGGGCGCTTTATATTTCAACGCTGAAATTAAGGTTTTATAGGTATCGTTAATTAAGAAAATCGTTACAGGAAATTAATACTATTACCTAATTAGACGTATTAGAAACGAGACTCGTTTTTAGTAGTATTAATAGTTTTTCATATTACTTATTAGTAACGGTAACTAGATAATTCTACTACAGTCTTAAGGAACTACATCCCGCCGCTAAGGTATATAACTAGTTATATAACCTTAGATTAGACCGTAATAATTACCTACTAAAAGCAAAAAATAATAGCGTCCCTACTATTTATATAGTAATAGTAATATAATAATAGTATACCTATCCTAAATAATTAGAGTTATTACCTATATACTTATAGTCCTCCTTAGTATAATTATATAGATATAGTTACTATAAGCGATTCTTCTTATATAGAGGCCTTAGCAGATCTAGAATAATTATAATAGATTTCTAATATATTAGTAATTTAGAAACTCGGCCCTAGTAGCTCTAGTAGCCTATTAGGATATCTTAATATATCTAGTTAGTATAATAGCAGCTTACTAGCGTTATACTAGTAGTACTAGTTTAGCTTCTTATTATTTAATAGATATCCTTTTATCTAGATATCTAAGAGGCTAGGTAGCTTCCTTATAAGGTATTTAGATAGTCCTCTCTCTACCTCCTTAGAAGGTAGAGATTAGTTCTTTTATAATTATAAAGTTACTAGAGTATTAAGTCTACCTTTATAACGCTACCTACTTACTAGTAGTTTATACTATCTATTTTAGCCCTTAGGAACTAGTCTTTTAATTTAGTTCCTAATAGTTCTAATCTCTCTACCTTTAAAAGGGTTTAGTCTAGATAATAATAGTATAATAATATAAAGATATCTAACGCTAAATAAGATAAAGATATATTAGAAGTCTAGCGTAATAAAATTAATATAATACTAGAATCTAATATAAGAGATATTAAAGTAATAAATAATATATCTAATAATAGAATTTCTAATTAAACCCTTACTAGTATAATTACGCTTAATAAACTTATTACTACTACTAAAATTAAAGAAGAGTAGTTAATAAAGGAAAGAAAGCTTTAAGATATTTAAGAAAGAGTAGCTTAGCTATAAATAAAAGTAGATAGGGCCTTACTAAATCTATAATAAATTACTAGTAGATTACTAGGCGGGATATAATAAGGGTTAAGACTAGGCCTAATAGAGGACTACCCTTTAAATTAGGGTACTAATATATAAGGTATATTAGACCCTAGGGTAAGGTCTATCTTTAATAGTTTTATACTAAGTTAGTCTATTAAAGGCTAGTTAGAAGAACTTAATAGTTAATACTCTAAGAGCTACTTAAAGCCTAAGGACTTACTCTTTTATAAGGGGAAGAATATATATAAATATAGGAAATAATATTATATTATAAATATTATATTCTAATTAATACCTAATAAATTCCTAACTAAGTTTATAAAGGTTACTTAGGCTATATAGTTCTTAGAAGGTAAACCTATTAAGTTATAAGATTATTATAAAAAGTTATTATTAGGGAGAGTAGTTACTTAAGAGTACTTTACATAATACTTACTAAACCTTATTAAAGACCTAATAAACCGCTAGCTTTATAATATATAATTATACTTAGATATATAATAGAACCCTAACTAGTTAATATAAAGCTTTAATATATATTTAAGTAGAATTAAATTATTAATCCCTCCTTTTTTAGAGGAATATTAGTAGATTAACTTCTTTATAAAGTTACGCCTAAACCTTTAAAAGGCCCTTATAAACTATTAAGACCTCCTTATAACTAAAGAAAGCCTAATTACCCTTACTACTTAGTTAGAGAATAACTAGTAGTATTATACTAGAATAATAGTAGGTAATAGTTATATTACTAAAAAAAAAGGGGATTATTCTAATAGGTAGAATAAAGGTTAGAAGAGGGAAGGAAATTAAGATAGAGGTATTAATCCTTTTATAAAAGTAGGAAGTATTTAACCTACTAGTAGTTATAATAAGTTACTAGATACTAAGGAAGGGTTAATATATTTTAATTATAGGAAGAAGGGGTATTATAATAAGGACTATTATAGGCCTAGGATACCTAGGAACCTAAATATAATACCTATTAATACTATTAGAAAAGGGACTACTAAATTAAAAAAAGGAAGCGCGCCTCTATTAAGACCTTAATACTAAGGTACTTACTTATTAAAAGGGGTTTATTATTAGTTTATAATATTAATATTAGTAGTTCTATTAATATATAAGGTATATAGGACTATATAAACTTCCTAATAGATATAGGAGTAGAGATTAATATTATCTCCTAAAGCTTTACTAAGTAATATAACTTAAAACCCCTAGAGGGCTATTAGCTACTAATTCCTAAATAGATAAATAGTTAGTTAATCTATTACTACGGTATATACTAGGTAGAGTATTATTTTATTAATAGCTAGAGATAGCTAGGTTAATATACTAGTATATTCTATATAATTAAGAAGAAGGGGTTACTAATTATTCTTAATATACCTACCTTATTAGAAGCTAGGGTATAGGTAGATCTAGGGAGTTAAAAGTAGACTGACTGTTAAGTTAGGAATTAGTACTATAATTTAGTACCGACTCGCTAAGCCTTTTAGCGTGTTACTATATATAGTATACTAGTATCCTATATATAGTATCTTTCTTAATACTCGGTACTAGATTCTAGTATCGAATCGCTAAGAATTAGCGGCTTGGTAGTCTAGGTAATACCTCGCGGTTAGTCTAGTTAAAAGTAGTAATTTCTACTAGACTCTACTAGTATATCTATCCTAGAGTTATAAGTATTTACGGATACCTTTAAAGGCGAATTAGTAATTTATACTATTATTTATACTAGGTTATCCTAGGCGGAAACCTAGAGCTCTAATAGTAAAGTACTAGAGCTACTTAAAAGTCTTTATAACTTTTTAGATATCTTTTTAAATAAGGAAGTAGGACGACTACCCCTATTTAAGCCTAGGGACTACGCTATTAATATAGATAGTTATAAGCCTTCTTATAAGCCTATCTATAATTTATTATAAAGGGAGTTAGAAACTCTATATATCTACCTAGATAATACTAAGTTAAAGGGTTAGATATAAGAGTCTATTAATCTTATAAGGGCTCCTATTTTATTTATACTAAAGAAGGATAGTAGCTTATAGCTATATATTAACTATTATAAGTTAAATAAGGTAATAGTAAAGAATTATTATCCTCTCCCTTTAATTAGTAAAATATTTAATTACTTATAAGGTATAAAGATATTTACTAAGTTAGACCTTAAGGATACTTATTATAAGATTTATATCTATAAGGGTAATAAGTAGAAGATAGTATTCTATATATAGTATAGCTATTTTAAATATATAATTATACTATTTAGGTTAGTAAATACCCTAGTTATATTCTAAGCCTATATTAATAGAGCTTTAGCGGGCCTAGTAGATATTACTTATATAGTATACCTTAATAATATTTTAATTTATTTAGAAGATATCTTAAGTTATAAGTAATATATCTACTAGGTACTTAAGTAATTATAAAAGTTTTAGCTTTATATAAACTAAAAGAAATATAAATTCTATACTAATTTAGTAGAATTCCTTAGGTTTATTATAAGTATTAATAGTATATTAATAGATAGCTATAAGGTATTTACTATCTAAGACTAGCTAGTACTAATTATATATTAGGAAGTTTAAGTATTCTTAGGATTTATAAACTTTTATTAATATTTTATATACTACTATTTATAAATAGTATCCCCCTTAACTAGCCTTTTAAAAGGTAGTAAGGATAGGAAGAAGTTAAGACTATTTATATAAGGTACTAGTAAAGAGAAGGTATTTTATAACTTATATTATACCTTTATAACTATACCTATTTTAATATATTTTAATCCTAATAAGAAAATCTAGATTAAAATAGATATATCTAACTTTATTATAACTACTATCTTATCTTAATAGGATAATAATAGGGCTTAATATCTAGTAGCTTTCTAGTCTTATAAATTAATACCTACTAAGACTAAGTATAAGATATATAATTAAGAGCTATTAATAATTATTAAAGCCTTTAAGTAATAGTAATATTATATAAAAGGTAGTTATTATACTATTAAAGTACTTATAGATTATAATAATCTTAGGGGATTTATATAAGTAAAGTAGTTAAATAGTTATTAAGCTTAATAAGCTATTTATTTAACTATATAAAACTTTAATATTAAATATTATCCTAATAAGAAGAATCTTATAAATACTCTATTATATAGACCTAACTATAATAATATTAAGATATTATTTAATTAGCTCCTACATACCTTATAAAATAAGTTAGTAAATTTAAGAAGTATTATCTTTAGTTAGAAGTAGCTAGAAGAAATAACTAAGTATATAGACTTATTTAGCTTAGGAGGCCTTAGGAAACCCTTAACTAAGCCTAAAAACTTAGATAAAAGGGGTATAAAGCTACCTTCCTAGTATTAAAGTAATATAATAGTACTACTACTTAATCCTATTACTAGGGTTATTAGTTATAAATAATATATTTTATAAGTACTAATAAGAGTAGTTACTAGACTTAAAATAGCTTATAAAGCTAGATTAGAATCTCTAAAAAAACTTATCCTCTTATTATAAAGTAATAATCTATTTATTATTAAATAGAAAGATAAGGTAAAGCGTATAACTTTTAGATAAAATACTATTAAATAGCCTTAAAAGGTTAATTTAATAGGATTATTAAGATTTAAAGGAATACTTTATGTATTAGATAATTTAGTATTATATATATAAATTATTATAAGGTATTATAATAATACTTTAATAAGTTATTTTAAGTTATAAAAAACCTTAGAGTTACTTTAAATATAAATATTATTAGAGTAGAATATTAATAGATATTAAGTTATATATCTAAACTTATAATATATATTAAAGGGTAAAAGCTCCTAGATATAAACCTTATAATAATATAATATCTTTATTATAATCTAATAGGCTTTAGGAAGAACTCTTTATAAATTTTATTATAAGCTTATTATCTAGTAAATATAAAAATTCTATATATAATTATATTTTTATAATTATTAATAGGTATATAAAAATAGTTTAATACCTTCTAACTAAGAGTACTTATACTACTATTAAAATAATTAAGATCTTATTTAAAAATATAATATTATAATATAATTTATTAATAGGTATTATATTAAATTAGGGATCCTTATTTATAAGTACCTATTAATTAGAAGTCTACTATTATATAAAAATAAAGAGATAACTAAGTACTACCTTTTATTTATAAATAGATAGGTAGATTAAATATTAAAACTAAATATTAGAATATTACTTTAAGGTATTTTTAAATAAAGAATAAGATAATTAAGTTATATTACTCTTAATAGCTAAATTCGCGTATTATAATAGTATTTATATTATACTAAGTTATTTACTATTTTATATAATATATAGATATAATTTATATATAGAAGATAAAGTTAGGGATAACTTTCTAAAAGGAGGAGTACTTATAATTAAAGACTATATAAAAAACCTTTTAAAAGTAAGGGCTATACTAGTAGATTAAAAGTAGAATATTTAAGTATAAGTTATAAAGTTTTATAATAAACTTTATATCCTAAAATCTTATATAATAGGAGAATTAGTAATACTAATTATAAAGAATTTAAAGTAGAAAAGACTAAATTAAAAGCTATTATATAAGTATACTAGTCCCTTTAAGGTAGTAGATATAATTAGATACTAAGCGTACTACTTAAGTCTTCTAATAATATAAAGAATTTATTTAATATTTTATATTTCCTTATTAAAATTATATTAGAGCTATCTTAATGAAGGTAAGTAACTATTTATACCTCCTTTAAAACTTATTAATAATAAAGAATATTATAAGGTAGAATAAATCCTAAATAGGATAAGAAATAAAGATATTTAATACTACTTAATTAAGTAGTTTAATTATAAAATAAAATATAATTAATAGACATCTATTAAAAACATAAATATAAAAGACTTATAAAGGGAATATAATAATATATATAACTAGAAAATACCTGTAAAAATTCAAGATTTTTACTTAGGAAAAGTATACTTAAACGTATAATTCTTTTATTTATTAGTAAGTAATAATAGTTATAAGGTAAATTTAAGTCTAAATATAATAGATATTCGTACAAACTTTTATAGATACTAAGACCCCCCTTAAGTATTATAGGAGATATAGGGTAAATATTACTAAAAATATTAATTTTAGATCTAAGGGATTATTTATAATAGTTACCTAGTATTAGAGTATTAATAAATAGTTATTAGGCCTACCTATATTATAACTTTATTATATTATTACTATTTAAGACTAATAGGGTATAACTAAGTATACTATTATTAAACGACTTATTATATTAGTTATTATTAGGAAAAGATATTATTATTATTAAGATAGAAGTATTAAAAGACTAATACTATCTACTAAGTACCTAACTAATTATAGGATATCTAGTATAATAATATTCTATTCTACTAATAACTTTACGCTATTAAACTATTTAATATAATTCTTAATTCTTTATATCCCTTATATTATAATATATCTTTTATACTCTTATAATAACTATTAATAGTCCTACTAGATTTATTATATTAATATAGAGGAATCTATTAGATATAGGAGTTAATATAGCCTAGTATTTATCTAGCCCTTTAAAGTTTAACTAGCGGTATTTAATAAACTAAATAGTAGAATAGCTTATTTTTATTATTAGAAAGTCTAATATTACGGTCTAATATAAAGATATAACTATATAATTAAGTATAGTATTAGGCCGTTTTTATACTTCTAATATTATAATTAGTATTCTTATAGGCCGCTAAGTAGCTATTAATAGGATCTAGGTATTAATAATAAGTTATAATTAATATATTAGGGGTAGTTTACCAATTATCTAATAGTACCTACTTATATATAACGTTTCTTATTATTTAGCTAGATATATATTTAGGAGCTTTAGGCCTAATAATATAGAGGTTTCCCTATCTTATTACCTGCGATACAGCTATATATAACTAATTATAACTAAAAGTAGGCCTAGTCTATAAGTTAATACCTATATACTTTATTAATTAGCCTTATAATTTATTAATAGTTATAGTAAATACTAGTTAGATAGGGTACTACTTATAAATAAAGGGGGTAATCCGCCTATTATTTTCTTTAGACTATAATAGCGTCTTAAATAGTATTACCTTCTCGCCGTTATAAGTACTACTTATAATCTCCCCTTTAAAGATATACTTACTATATCTTATTACTTATAATCGGGTCCTATTATATAAATATAGTAGATCGAGGTTTCTTAGTAGTATAAATAATACGCCTAGCTTAATATATAGCTTATAAGACGGTAGGGAGGGTTTATAGAACCTATAAAAGTACTTAGGGGGGAAGAGTTTATTATCTTCTTCTAATATAATATAATTAATACTCTAGTAGGTTATTATATTACTAGGGATATATAATAATATCTTTATTAGTAATAGTAAGAATAGCCTGTTCTAATAGATAAACCCTCTAAGAGATATTTATCCTAATATTAGTATAGATATTCTTAATTAAATTATTAATAGTTTTATTTTTATTTATATTTATACTCTACTATCTAGCTACTTAGAGCTAATAAGGGCGTTCTAAGTTTAACTTATTAAGAGGAAACCATGTCCTATAGAAGAAAACCTCTCTTACCTTCCTAATTAGCTATACTACTTTAGAACCCTTAATTACTATATACTAACCTCTCCCTTCTACTCCCTACTTCCTTAATATTAGATCCTAATATCTAGATACTCCTCTCTCTTATACTAGGGCCTCACCCCTTCCTTTATACTATCTCCTAATAGTACCTCCTAAAAGATTTATACCCTACTAATTACCCTCTTACCCTTCTTTATATAGTTTAACTAATTTAAGTACCCTTAGCCCTCCTACTATCTACTACTACTATAACTATTCCTTCTCTATATCTTTTAAGTATTATAGTATCCTTTTCTCTTAAACCCGTACCGCGTAGGCCTTAATTACTATTATATTCCTTAGCTAGGTAGCGTAGTAGAACGCTTATAATACTCCTATTAGGAATTACTACATATCTTTTCTTAATACGTAGGAGGGAGCTATTATAATTATTAAGGGGGTATAAATATACTTTATCGCTGCCGTTTTATCACTATTTCCTAGTACTAAGCTAAGTAGTAATCTACTTATAAAAGGAAGCGGATTATATTAGATCCCGCCGGCTATACTTATAGTTATAGGGTTACTACTCCTACCCCTACGCGTAGTTATAGTCCTCTTAGCTAGGGGAGGCGGCCCTAGCTATTATTCCGCCTTTTCTACTTAGTATAGTACCTTCTATCTCTTAACCTAGAGTCTCCTACCCGTAGAGCCGATACTATTAGTAGGAACTAAGGTAGGTATTAGTATATATACTAAGAGCGCGCTTACTACGCGTATAAAACTCTATATAAGGAGCTCTACTATTACGTAATATCTTAGTTTTATTCTAACTACGTTTAGACTAGAGAGCGCTTAGCTCTATTAATAAGTAATAGGTTCGTAGCTAGTACTACGTATAGGTAGATCTTATCGCTAGCTAATTATTAATAGTATTTCCTAGGATATAACTATATTTCTAATATAATATATCTTTATTAGTAGTAGGGCTTCTCCGGATATTAATACTATTATTAATAGCGAGGAGATTACTTATAAATAGTCCTATTTTATAATATATAATATCTATTAAGTTAGGATTATTAAGTCGCTTATTAATAGTAAGATTTAAATATATAACCTTATTCTAGAAATATACCTTTTAAAGATATACCTTAATAACCTAGCTACTAGATCCTCTTAGAATAAATAGGAGTATTTATTAGAAATCTCTATAAAAGTAGACTACCTTACCCCTAAAATAAGCCTAGTTATTATTATAGATATCTTAAAGGCTATAACTAATAGCTTCTATATTATATTAACTCTATATAAGAGACTTATCCTAAAAGATAATATAAGCTCGCTTAATTAACTTAGTAAGATTAGTCCCCTTCTTAATCCTATATAAGGAGGTAGTATTAGAGTTTAGGGGTTCTTAAACTATAAGTAAGTAGTCTAACCTCTCTATAGTAGTATTAATATAATATTAGATAACGCTACTATTAGAGTAACCTTTTACTAGGAATATAGCCTTTCTATAATAGTATTTTGAACTATTATCTTACTAGCCCCCCTAGTACTATTAAGGAAGAATAGTATACTTAGAGTACTAAATTTATTATTAATATTAGCGTTAATAGCGGCGGTAATCTAATTAGTAGTATAGTATTAGTTAGTATTTAGCCTATTTTATAAGACCTTAGCCTCGTTAGGGGTAATTTAGTAAGATATTTCTTTCTATAAAAGTCTATTTAGAATATTATTAAAGTTATTAAATAGGATAGTTAGAATAGGTAGGCTATATTAGGTTAGATCCTTAATATATTTAGGGGTTAATTAATATTCTAATTAGCCGCTAATTAGGTAAAGGGCGTACTATTCTATAAATAACTATTACTTATAGTAATTATCTAGTATTTAAAGTATTAAAAAATCTCGTTGTAGGAGGTATAAGTAGTTATTTAAGATATACTCCTTATACTTATTCTATAATATAAGGGCGTTAGTAGGTTAGAGTTTAATTAATATTAATATAAAAAGACTATATAGCTTATAGCCTCCTTAAAAATCCTTTCTCTTATTAAGGATCTTATTAGTATATCTATTATTTTTAGTTAACCTAAGCTCTACGTAGGCCTCCTTCTATCCTATTAGTTAGCTGTCTACTATCTAGAGGTTATTAAATAACGTAGCCCCCTTAACGTAATAGAGGAGTAGTTAGTAATAGTAGAGATCCTTTATTTTTAGACTAATAAAATTAATACGCCTAAGAGTCTCCTCCTTTTTATAGATTTTCTATTATTTATTTCTTTTATTCTACGTAAAGAACTTAGGAAAATCCGCGTATAGATAGGTAAGTAGATTCCTTATAATAGCTAGACGTTTCCTATTCTATTTTATAAAAGGTAATAGCTAACTATTATTATAAGCTTCCTTAGTAAGACGGTTTATATTAAAAAAACTTTATTAATATAGTTCTACGGAGCTTATTACTATCTATTAACTTTTATTTAGTAGCCATATTAGTAGCCTAGTTATCGGCCGGCTTAAAAAGGGTATACTATTAGTCTAGGAGGTAGATTTATAAATACTTTATATAAGGCTTTATAATACTTATATTAAATAAGAGTATCTTCTAGATAGCTTTAATAGACCTAATCTAGTAAGTAGACTAATATTTTATAATTTTATTTACTAACTCCCCTTACTATTATAGCTAGCTATTAGGAGTAGGGTTATTATTATTATATATATAATTCCTAATAAGGGAGATATCAGCCTAATTAGGTCCCTTATAAATATATTTATATAGATAGAAAATAGACTTAATAGAGCTATAGATCTTAATATTAATATAAGTATTATATTTCTTTAATAGGTACAGGTTATAAGAGATAACCTATCTATTATTAATAGAGGAATTAAGTTTAGGGGAGCTAACTAAATATTTGTAGAAAGGATAACTCCTATTAGGTATAAAAGATATCTCTTAGCGAAAATCCTTTAAAAAAGCCTTACTATAATAATTCTTCTCCCGACTAAAATATCTATTACTAGGGACCCTAGTATAGTAATTATAAATTATATATTATAAGACTAACTTACGTAGCGTATTATTATCCTATTAAGGGGGGATAAATACTTAAATAACACTATTAACATTACTAACTATCTAGATCTAATCCTCTTCCTATATAATAAGGAGAATATAAGTATATAGGAGACCTTACTTCTAAAACTTAATAATATAATAGTAGCTTATATAAATATTAAGGATATATTACTTAAGGAGGTCCTTTATTAACTCCTAGAGCTTCTAATTAAAGATACAGGTAATTAGATTATAATAGTACTCTAATATCTAACTAGGTTCTAGTAAGCTCTAAATATTAAGCTACTTAGGATTATATATAAAGATAATAAAAAAAATAGGTTTACCCCTTTTTTAAACTATTATTATAGCGTCTTATATTCTTACTTTTATAGTACGTAGGCTTCCTAGTATTATTAACGGGAGGATAGTTACCTTACTATTAATATCTTTAAGCGAGATATCTAGATTAGTATTAAGCCTTTCTATTAGGCTAGAGTAGTAGTCCGCTTAAATAGTCTATTAAATCTAATAATACTAATTTAGGTTATTAAGCTCTATTAATATCTAGATATTAGTAGCCTAATAGCTAAATAGATATCCGCTATTAATAGTATAATTAAAGAAATCGGACCGGATCTAGATATTAATTAGCTAATTATTTAAATTATATTAACTATCTCCTAATTATTATCTAAATAATTTAGAACTATTTATAATTAAGTAGAATTAGGTCTAGAAAATAACTAGGAAAATATATTAAATAGTCTTACTTATATCTATTTTATATAAAATTAATATCTTATTACTCGCTAAGACCTATTATAACCCTAAGGTATATACTTACTAGTAATATACTAGTCTAGTTCCTACTTAAGGTTACTACCCTCTTCCTACTCTAACTTATTATCGCTACTAATTAAGGTATATTAGGCGAGCGTACTAGCGATACGGTTCTATTATATAATATATAATAGATAGTCGCCTAGAAGCTAATAGCCGGCTAATAGGAGGTAGTTATACTATAACTATTTACTAAATAGAAGTAGGAGCGGATATTAGAGGGCTATATAAGAAGGATACTAATTAGGGATTAATATAAGGCCCTTAATAGTTTTAATATAGATATCCCGCTTAATCTAGCCTCTTATATTATTATTAGGAGTTATTATAATATAAGTAACTTCTATAAAGATAGAGTAATTATAAGTACCCTTATCCTATTATTTAGGATTTAGCTATTAGATATAGATACTTATAATATTAATAGGGTATTATAGTTAATCCTTATTAAAGCGGTTATAATAGGATTTAACCCCCTAGATATATAGGTTAATAGACTAAAGGATATACTAAGTAGAAGTAAAGGTATCTTAATTTAAATTATTAAAATATTAATAGTAAATATTTAGTTACTCTTATATACTATCTAGTATATAGATCTAGGCGAATTTTAGCTTAAGGCTATTATTAGTAATAAGAGGACCTATTAGATAATAAATAGACCCCTAGATCTAGAAGGTAGTTTAATTAATATAGGTATTAATATTAGTTATACCCTTATTAGTAAAGGAGAGATAATTATTATAATTAATAATATTATCTAAAAATTCTTTACTACGTATAGTCCTCCTTCCTTTAAACTATCTATTAATAATAATATAATCTATATTACTAAGTAATATATTAATAAATTATACCCTAACCTTAGCTTCCTTTTAAGGCCCCTTAGATAATAAGTTAATATCGGCTAGCTTATATAACTAGTTAGGGGATAGCTAATTATTCTTCCTACTATTATAATATAGCTATTAATTATCCCCTAAGTTACTACGTTTATTTTTCTATAATAGTACGTTATAGTATAGATATCTATTAGTAGGGATATTAAATAATTTATTAACTAGGTAGAGTACTATATCTCCTACTATCTAGGGATCCCTATATATTTAATATCCCTAACTAGACTAACCGTCGAGTCGGGTTTCAGTACCATGGATTGGTACCGACCCGAATACTCGGTACCAGTTTCCGGTATTGACCCGAAAAGCCCTCGGTACCTTGGCGAGTCGGGTTAACCCGACCCGACTCGCCAAGGTATCGCTAAGACGCTAAGCCCCTAATAAAATAGTAAGGAACTCCAAAAATTTTCTATAATTATCCTTATACTAAAAATAGATTTTTTTTTTATTAGAATTTTACTACCCCCTTTAGTTCCCTAGGGATATGTATTACCTTTTTATATTACCTTAAAGAATTACCTAGATTAGGCTAGGTAATAATAATAATAATACTTAGTAATATAGTAGTAAATTATAGATATAATAGTAAATACTATTATAGATAAAATATATTAGTAATATTATAGTTATTATATCTATAGGAATAGCTAATTAGCTATTACCTTTCTATATTATCTTATTTACTATTAAGAATTACCTAGTTAGTAATAATAATAACGCTTAATAATCTATTAGTAAGTTATATATATAGTATAAAGTACTATTATAAATAAAAAATATTCCTGATATAATAGTCTTAGTAAAATAATATAGTAGAACTAATATCTTAGCGAGTCGGATTAATACTTCGGTACTAATACTTAGTACTACCCTATAGTATTAACTTAAATACTTAGTACTAACTATTAGTACTAACCTAAATACTTAGGCTAGGAATTTAGTATTAACTCGCCAAGAGTTAAGTCGGGAACCTGACTCGAGTTCGAAGTACCAACCCGACGCGGTTAGTCTACTACTTAAGAGGTATAAGAATAAGGGTAATACGGCTAATATATCTAATAGGGGGGTAATATAAGATATTATTTATTAGAATACCTATATTTTATAAGAGGATATTAGAATAGCTAGTATTACGCCTAAGTAGTAAGTTAGAAGCTAGTAGATAGAGAAACTAAAGGAAAAGATAAATTTATATAAAATTTATATTAATAAAGCCCTTACCTCGCTATTACCTCTAATAGCTCCTATTACCTTTATAAAGTTATTAAGAATAAAAGAGGAAGATAAAGGATCTATTACTAAGTTAGCTAAAAACCCTACTCTAAAACCTAACTTAACCCTACTAAAATCCTAAGGGTAAGAGGAGGAGGTCGCTAGGGTAGCTAATAACCCTACTAGAATAGAACTATAGATTTAAATAAAGCCTACCTTCCTTTAAATTATAAAGGTAAGGAAGATAGAGAACTAAGGTATTAATTTAATAAATAACTATATAATATATATCCTTATTATAATAATAATAATAATATTAGAGGAGATATTAATAGTAATAAATAAAAAGCTTATATACCTTATTAATATAGCTAAGGAACTATCTAATATAGATAATAATAAATTACTACGGCTAAGCTTAGAAATAATAGTAGACTTTTCTAATATTATAGGCGCCTTACTTAATTTTATAGGGTAAGTATTATAGGACTATATTAAGACGTATCTAACTAATAAGGGGATAAAGTTATTAGCTAAGGCGCTCTACGCGTATTATTAGAGCCGCGTAAATTATTTCTTACCTTCCTAGTTCTATAACGCTCTTAGTATCGCTAATAACTAGGAGGTAGCTATTATTAAGGTAAAAAAATAAGAGGTAAGCGGATAAAGTAAATAAGGTAAAGATAATATAAGAGGAAACCTTAGATATTTAAATATTAGATAATAGCCTACTAGCCGGCGAAGATATATAATATACCTTTAAGGATGTAAGTAAATATATTAAGAGGTAGTTTAAAGAGAGGGAGGTATAAAAGGAAGTAATAGGTATTAGAAGAAACTCTAAGAGACGCCGTAGGCGTATAGATTATTAACTCGCTAATATCCTATCTACCTTATAATCTTAATATATTCTACGCCTATCTACCTTATAATTATAATATATTCTATACCTACCTAAGAATAACTTACCTAGGATTCTAAAGGATAGTTAGATAAGGTAGAAATAGATTAGCTTTATTAAAGATCCTATAAATTTAGATTTTAGATTCCTTATACCTAGAATATAATAGGACTTCTAGAATAGTATTAGATAGCTAGGTATATAGAAATAGTATATATATATAATAAAGGTAGAGTAGAATACTTTCTATACTAGAAAGTATAGTATATAAGGATATATTCTCCTTTTCTTATTAGTAGTAACTATTATAAAATACTATTATAGTAGGTACTATACCTTATATAGTTTAGATTAGTTAGATATAAGGAGTTACTTTAGTAGATAGTAAGGTAAGCCTTTATATACCTATTACCTAATAGTATATTTACCTCGCGTTACTTTTTACGACGTGATTCTACTATAGTAACTTATAGTATCATTCCTAGCCCTAGGGCTAGCATATAAGCGCGCCTATTATTCGTACTAAATATACGTAAAATACGTATATTTTTACGATATACAGGCTCTCTAGTTTACTAATATATCTATATAATTATTACTAGCTAGTATTATATCTTCTACCCCTTAATATAATTTACTATAAATAGTTTCTTAATTCTTATAAAGGAAATTAAGTCTTTATTAATTAATTATAATAAATTAATTAATAATATACTATAAAAATAGCTTTCTACTATAAAGTATTATTAAGTACTAATTAAGATATTAAAAGAAGACTAACTGTTTTTTTAGTACTTAGACTAGGATTTTAGTATTAACTCGACTCGCTAAACTACTTATAGCTAGCTTATTACCTATATAGGCTTAGTATTATATAATAATTATAAATTCGGTTCTAAATAGAACTAACGCGGTTATTCTAATTAAAAGAGGTAATAGTATAATTATATATACTTAGAATAATAAATAATAGTACGGCGGTTATTATTATTATATAGCTATAGGGCCTAGTACTAGCCTAGATTACCTTATAAGAAAAGGAGAATATAATATAATAAAAAGTACGCGGTATTATTATAATTAATAGTATAAAAAAAAGGCTCTTTACTATCTTTATAATATTTTATAATAATAATATTATAAAAGTAATAGTCTTTATACTTATTTAAAATAATAGTAGTAACTTTTAAAGTAGTTAATAGATTTATATACCTCTTATTAGATCTAGCCTCTATAGCTAATTAAAGGTAAGGATTTAAAATTACTTATATAAGCCCTATTATAACCCTTACTTACTTAACTTATTCTTATATAATAGTATATATATTTATAAATAGGTTATTATAAGCTTATATTATTTTATTAAGTTCTTTAAGAAGGGATTATTAAAGATCTAGATAATAAGATAATTAAGATATTATTATAAAGGCGAGATTATAAAAATATAATTAAGTAAAGGATAGAATTAAGTAAGTACTAGGTTATAATAGACCTTATAAGTAGTAAAGTTCCTTATAAATTAAAAAAGATTAAATATTAATATAGCCTTATAACTAGGTATCGTATTAATTTTTATAAGATATAAAGGTAAGAGTATTACTATATTTATAAATATACTTTAAAAAATACTTAGAATATAGTATACTTTCTTAGAGTAGCTCTTTTAAGAGTTATAAGGGCTTAGGTAGAGGAGGAAGTATACTATTACCGCGTAAGTAGTATATTATAAATAGTATAAGGCTAGCCTTATACTCTTCCTTTTAATATAAAGTAGAATAGCTTAGGTACTATTCTATTATAAGCCTTAAAGTATATATTTCTACTTTATAATTAGATATTAAGCCTTTTAAGCGCGTATAATTAGGTATAAGACTAGTAGAAGAGTATTATAATTAAATCTAAGGGCTTTATAATAGGCTTTATAATAAGGAGGAGGATTATACCTTTAAGTATATAATAGAATAAGGGGTCTAGAGGTAGGAAGTAACTATTCTATAATTATACATTAATATTTAGATTAATAATTTAATTATAAGACTATATTAGAATTAAGTTCTTATAAAGGGGGTCTTCTTTACTAAGGGACTTAAAGTAGATTTATAAAGAAAAGGATAGAGTAGTAAAAATTAATAATATTTAATAATATAAGTAAAGCCTTAATATAAATTAATTAGAAGCTAAGAAGTTAATAATAGGCTTAGTATTTATATACCTTATATAAGTTTATTAGGATATCTTTATATAGATATACTAGAAAATGCCTGTAAAAATTCAAGATTTTTACGTCGGAAAATCACCCCTACTACCTGGCGTTTGGTAGGTGACGTGAATAGCAGGGAGCATATCAGACA